>Ga0098041_1000222_pt1 | contig 23307 bp, 33 predicted proteins | sample 8_EtaG_FD_77066 | JGI IMG/M metagenome (GOLD analysis project Ga0098041, IMG submission 77066) | Marine viral communities from the Subarctic Pacific Ocean - 8_ETSP_OMZ_AT15162 metaG | ecosystem: Environmental > Aquatic > Marine > Oceanic | place: Pacific Ocean | collected 2015-01-08
ATCATTTCTTTGTATATTTAAAAAACAATCGTTCCAATCTGAAACGTTAGCCAAATAAGTTGTTCCACCATCTGAACCCCCACCATCATTATGTTCTTTTGATTGAGCCGAACCGTTTATAGAATCCCAAATTTTCATATTATCGACAACATCAACTAAAGTATTATATCTACTATAATCTACTGCTCTTTTTCCATAATCTTCATAAGTAGTAAAGGCGCGTTGAAAATGTAAATGGCTTCCCCTTGAGTCTGATTTAGAACAATGTAACATATATTTTGTATTATGATTTAATTGGTTTGGTTTATCTAATCTATCATTATAGAAATAAAATGTGGGTGTGGCACAATAAGTAAATCCTGAATGTCTAGAATCTTCTGCATACCCCGCACCATCAGTATTATCAGTATCTGCTACATATTTAGTCATACTGCCTTTTAAACCATATGCTACTGCAACGACTTGGGTATCTGTTGTTGATGGCCCTTTCCAAATTGTAAAGGGTGTTCCTTTTGGAATATCTGTGCCGTAACTTGGTGAAAATTCAAATGAATCCCCCACTGTGTCTGAAGTTGTAATTTCAGTTATTTTAGCAAAGTGGTGTTTTAATGGGTCATTTGGCCAAAGCATGACAAAATAATCAGTAGTGTCTATAAGAGTTGCGGATAAATTATTACTAAAATTTGGCATTTCTATTCTATATCCAGCAGAAGTCTCTCTATTTTTTGCATAACCATCTGCTAATTGTTGAGTAGTAGCAAACCCGCTTTCCGGAAAATAACGATTTAAGGTTGTATTTTTATCAGTGAGATTATTTGATTGAGAGACACCATATTGGGCAGCACCGGCAGTTCCATCTGAACCTCCATTATTTCTTGAATTAGTTGGTGACACACCTGATTCGTTATCAGAAAATGAGGTTCTGATTTCATAACAAACTAACCCATTTGAACCTGTAAATGGTGCATAGAATTGATTATTATTAGTGATTTGATAAACGTTATTACTTTCTAATTCAATATAATTATCTTTAACTAATAATATTGTCCCAATATAATTTCCACTAGAATCATAAAGTTTATCTCCTGCTTCATAAATTTCTATGGGCTGAACTGCAGTTCCTCCAGCATTATCTGTTATAATAAAACTAGAAGTTCCAGCACTTTTTGTAGAATCATTTACAAAAAGACCCGTTGCTTGCATAGTATCTGAAACAATTAAAGGATTAGTTGGGCAATCATAATAAATATTTTCATTACCAAGTGAAGGCGTATCTCCGGGTTTTGAACCCTGCGACATAATAAATATATCTGTGTTAGGCATTATAAATCAGTCTCCTCAAATCTTAAATATAATTTTAAATTTTCATAATTAGGGACTAAAGTATGTATTCCAGCAAACTCAGTTTGGTGACCTTCTGTAATACATAATTCATGTAATTCACCCATAAATTGTTTTCTATATGATGCTTCACCATCATTACCCCATGTTCCTGTGGGGGCTATTGAACCAATATAACAATCAGTATTGGCCATCTTAAAATCTAAAGTTCTTGAAGATTTAGAACTATGGACACTTGATGCGACTAAAACGTTATTTACAATTATATCCATACTACCCGTAGCAGCATTAAAAGACGCTGCTATATGATATGGCGTAATTAAATATAATGCTTCTGAATTTGTTGGATAAGAGGATACGCCTTTTATTATTGCTGGACTATTTAATGTAGAAGTAGCATCACCACTTCCACCATCAGCAGTAACAACGAATTGTAATTTGTATTCAGCAGGTTTTGTTGTAGTGCTACTAGTATTTACTAAATATAATTGTGCGTTATCGCTATAAAAAATGCACATTGAATATGTTCCACGACTTCCGGTATCTAAAAATTTCCTACTTTGGCTATTAGTATTTGTATTATAAGGGAGTGTTTTTTCAGTAGTTGTAATTGATGCCCCACTATTCCCCCCACAGTCATAAGGGGTTAAAATCGTTTCTATAGTAAAGGAAGTTTCTATATCCCAAATACCTATTGTTACATCATCTGTTCTAGCACCAGTAAAAGTATTTGGGACATTTCTACTATAATCTAATAATAAATGGGCATTACACATTACTGGGAAAACCAGTGAATGGCGATTACCAACATTAACTTTATACATAAAATCACTCAATTTGGTTGAACATCTGCAATTTGGAAATCCATAGAAAATTCAATAAATGGTTGTCCGCCAGTAAATGTTGTAGAAAAGTTTCTTACAAATCCTTTTAAAGCATATTCTATTTTAGTGGAACTATTTGTGACTATTGATGGGAACGAATTAATTCCCCCCGCAAAGTCTAATGTTCCAGTATTATCTTTATTTCTAGTTTTATATGTAAATGGGATTAGTGGGCATTGTTCAACGGGCGTTGTAGATGTAATATCAATATCCCAACCATCATCTGCTATTGTATAATACCCCCAATCTGATGCTACTTTTGAAGGCATCAATATAATTAATTTATTAGGATTTTGATTTTTCTGGAAGAAAGATGAATCCACATATGAATGTATTAATTGTGCTACTTCATGTGCGGTCATAGACATTGTAGTATCGGGGTCATAAACACCATCTTTATCGGGCGTAAAATCCCAATTTTTAATAATTGATTGTTCAGTTATAATTCCGTTAAGGCTTACAGTTTTATCAGTCATTCCTAAATCTAAAGCGGCAGTTTTGGATTCTCCATAAACTAATCCTGAACCTGGCAAAGCGTGAGATATAACTTGTTTCGATGTATTTATTGAAACACTTTCACATTTTAATGCTATTCTATTTGCGCCCCATGTATTACTAGATAGCCCTTTAGCGGCCAAATCTAAATATACATATTGATTGTCTAAATCTGATGGTGACGGCATTAACCTAACCTCCCTGATGCAGATGTTGTTCTATTTATTTCTTTATTAATCAATCTACCCACCTTATTTGCTAAGTCTCTTAATTCTTTATCTGATGCTCCAAGTCTACCATTGACATTAATATTTATAGTATTATGCATTGGGTTATTTGATACTAAAGCCTGACTTTCTTTATTAGAATGAACTCTAGCCCCTCTTGGTAATCTAACTAATTCTGGACCTTCTTCACCAACAACTGCTAATCCGCTTCCTGTTACATCACCGCCTTTAGCCAAAAATGGAACATAAGGAACCCCATCACCTTTAATAAATTCACCAATTTTCGAAGGTAAATTTTTAATATCCTCCAACAAGTTTTCAAAGAATACTATTATATCATCTTTGAAAACTGCAATTACTACTACTAATGCTACTATTGCCATAGTGATAAGCGTTGGAATGAATCCCCAAATTCCTATAATATATGAAGTAATTGCCGCGACTAACCATTTAACAAGCATCCATGCACCCCAAACCGCCAATACTGTGCCAAGTGCTTTCATTAATTTACCTGTATTACCCCAAAAGTCCTCTTGAAGCCAATTTACAAATCCGAAGAATACTCCAATCGCTAATGTGGCTAATAGGCTTAACCCTAACATAAGTAAATCTACTCCTAATAATAAAGTATTAAGACCAAATTCAAAAATACCGTCTATTAAACCATCGAAATCTCCTGTAAATGCCGAATATACAATTTTCCATAAAGAACCAAACCACTCAAATAAAGTTCCAATAACGTTTCCAACTGCGGTTCCTAAACTTAACACTTCTAACCCTTTATCTTGTAACCATTTATTCCATTTACCAGCAGCCGCCCATGCCATTTGTATTACCTTTACTACAATAAATACAATTAGTATTGCCATGAGGAAATATGTAAGTGCTATTTTCATTTTAGTAAAGACAAATGACATAGCGGGCATAATTTTTAACATTTTACCACTTACTGCGGCAGAAATCGCGCTTCTTGTTTTCCATAATTTCCATAGTAAAGGTAATCCTGTAATAACACCCATCGCTACTTTTGCTTTTTCTCCGTGCTTTGTCCAAAAATCTTTGACACCTGCGACTTTACCTTTAACCCCTTCTGCAAATTGTGTTCTTAGGTTTGGTTTATTCCATTGTTTAGTTAATTGTTCTCTAGCCATTCCTCTAATGCTTTTTTCGCCACCAATAGAATCAACACCCTCAACCATGTGACCTTTGGCTTTATCTCCCACTTCCCATACATTGGCTTCTTTCCAATTATCCATGAACATTTCCATACCAGATTTTTCTGCCTCCTTTTCTTCAATTCTTATTGAGCCAGCAGTTGCTTCTTTATCGTCAAATGTTCTAGGGTCACGACCTGCTTTCTTTTCTTCATCAATTTCTTCTTGAGTCCATTTAACTTCAGAAGTTCCCATTGTTGCTCTTTTTCCAAATAATCCACTTTTACCTGTTTTATCATCAGGGTCGCCATAAAGGAACTTTTTAATTGAAGGCATTATTTTTGCTTCTTGTTTAGCAATCGCCGCTCTAATTTTTTGTCTAACCTTACCCCCCAAAATTAATTTCTTTTGTTTATCTAATAGTAAATCCATCGCATCCATTTCCATGCCTAATAATTTCATGGCGTCGTTCTTGTCAATACCCCTGTCAATCATTAATTTATATGATAAACTATCTTCCATCAATTGTGCATGGTCACTATTTTTAAGGTGTTTTCTTACCTTTTCTGCTTCAACCAGATATTTAGCCTCAGCATCACCATAATTTTCCATAGCCTTTGTTGCTCTTTGAGTAATTTCTATCTTCTTTTGTTGAGAAGTTTGATAAATAGATACTACATCAATAACACCACGAACAGCGTTTTGAACAGACCATAAGCCTGTTCCCGATAGCAGCCGAGAAGCAGCCGTCCAAACTTTACTTCCACTCATCGCTTGAAACATTGATTTATCCATGCCTTTTGTAACATGGGTAACTTCCATAATTTCTCGCTGAACTTCCATTAAACTATCTTTGAACCTTTGTGTTTCTGTAACAGAATCCATAAAGGCTTCTCGGCTTTCTTCTTGTGCTTTTATTTGTGCTTCTGTTGCCTCTTGTGCTTTTTCTTGAGCCTCTTTTAAATCCTCAACTGCTTTTATTTGGTCTTTAGCGGAATCAAGTAATGGCTTAAATGTTTTTGTTAATTCAGCCATTAATTTTTTGTAATCCTGAGTAGTGTTGTTTACGTTCTGAGTAGCATCATTAGCATCTGTTAAAGTATTTACCCACGCTTCACCCATTTCATTTATTTCTTTAAGGGTTCTAGTCATAATAAATCACGCTCTTGTATTATGTTTTGCATCATTAAATGATTTATCCATCTCTTCTGCTTTTATTGTTTCTATTGTCATATGAACTGCTAAAAAGTCATTTACCATCTTGGCTGGCATTTTGTAAATTTCTAATGGACTAATTGCTAACGCTTTCGCTAAGGTATAAACGGTAATTAAGGAGGCGTCTTGTGGGGTCGCTTGACCACTTTTAACCGCCTTCCTCAATCTTCGTTTTTTGCTTCATCCCCCTGTAAATCCGAGAATGGATTTGGGAGAATCTCTTTTAATTGTTTGCCCACAAAGGGCGAGAGTCGTAATAAATCGACAGCACTAAGCGTTGGCTCAGTTTTGTCAATAAAATTATCAACCATGAATTTATACATGGCGTTTAAATCAAGGTCCATTTCCTGCGTTTTAGCATTTAATTTTAAAACGCTGGTCGTGGCTTGTTCCACTTGTAACCAAGTGGGTTCCTTAATCCAAACTTTTAGGTATTCTTCTGAATCAGGTGAAACACGCACATAATGGGGTTCACTTTGACTCGCTGCAAACAGACTTTCTTTATTCGTTACTATTGTTTTTTCATCAAACATTTCATCACATCCACCTACCACTTTTACGTTACACACTTACTGTGGTGGAAAATTATGTTTATTCTTCGCTAGGTTCCTGTTTAGTCTCCTTTTTAGTTTCTGTTTTTGTATTAATAGGTTTGGCCTTTTTCTTTTTTTCAGCCTCTTTCATGTTCTTTTCAAATAGAATTCTTTTATCTAATTTACTTACCATAAAAATCACCCCTGTAATACCCAATGAGTTTTAACTGTGCAAGTATTTAACTTTCTTGGCATAACTGTTGCTTCAACTGTAATTGGCCCCTTATCATCAGGAATTGTCCAATTACTTGCAGTAATATGATAATCTTCAAACTTCAAAACAATCTGTTCGGTATTATCTTTATCAAATTGTAAATTAATTGTGGATGTGCCAGATGGAACTTCTGCTTCTGTAAATAGTTCCTCAAAGAGTGCATCATCAGTTACAAGTGCTGTAAATGATAATTCATAGTTTCTTTGTGCTGGAATGCCCATCTTAATATCTTTATTTCCAATACCAATAAATCTTTTATCCTGTAAGTTATTGTTAATAGTTAAAGATAGATTTGTAATCTTTAAAAATTGTTGCCCAAAAATCTCAAATGAACCCTTTGAGAAAAAGAATGGGTCTAAACATTCCACTTCTGAATTTTCATAATTAAACAGTGATGTGTTAGTTGTTTGACCACCCCTTGCTTCGTAATTAGTAGCGCGTGTTAATTTATTAACAGCAGCAGTATTTAAATCCATTGTTAATTTTAACTCTTCATTTTCATTAGCGGTTATAGTCATCGTATTAACTCTATTACCTCTAGCGATTCTAACAAAAGTATGAGATTCACTTGCATCACCCGTTTCAGTGGTTAATGTCGTATCAGGATTTTTTGCAATTGATTGTTCAAGGGCAAAAGAAGGTAATTCAGAAGTTTCTGATTCTGCAAACGTATAAGTAATCGCTTTATCAACAGCAGTAGCAGTTGAAGTTGTTCTTACTAATTTCTCTAATTGGCCTGATACATCTGAACCTTGTAGAATTGGTGGCATCAAAGTTTTAGCCTGTGTAATTCCAGAAGTGGCAACAGCGGCTTTATAAAAAATTGGGCCAGTTTCTACATGGGCAGTATTTGTGATTTCTGAACCAAATGTAGAACCACCACCATTATCAATATAAACGTCACCGGCAGTAACACCATAAAAACCAGAAGGCATAGTAATATTAGCCAATTCACATTTAAGCGTGGCACATTTTCCAAAAGCGTAATAAAGCCAAGCACCTGTATGTGCTGCTAAATTAATGTTTCCACCTGAAGCGGTTTTAATACCTTTGTATTGATGAGTAAAATTTCTTGAACCACCAAGTTGTAAATTGAGTTGTTTCATTTCAATATCAACATTGGGGAATGATGCGGATTCAACAAGACCTAACCAATTATCAGCATTTAATCTTGAAATAGAACCATATTTTGGGCCAGGACAAGGTGCAGCATAACTTCTAACAATAGCAAAATCAGTTTCATCTACTAAAGTTCCTGTTCCGTGAGCAGGTGTAATGGTAAAAGCAGTAGTTGTATTACCCGTAATTGTGTGAGTTGAAGCAGGTGTCACATTTGACACATCTGCATCATATAAATCTAAAGTGCAACCAACATACAAATCAGGCACTAATAACATTCCTGCTTGAAATGCGTTAGATGTATCTAATCTTGTTGTTGTGCTTGATGTATCTAAAGTGATACATAATTCTAATTCTGGCACAAGAGTTAAACTTGCGCCACTACCCAGAAAGATTTCATTATTTGTCGCCATTTTTTATCACCTTTATTTTACATACATACTAAGGTATTGATACTGCATATTTTTTCATATCAGCAGTTAATTTGTAACCAAAGAGTCTTTTGTTTCTATCGTTTGATTCTGTCCTATTTCCAATAAATAATTGATTCATCTTCAATGATTCGCCATCAGACAAAGTAACAGTTGCACCCTTTCGGTTCTGTTCTATCCTATGACGTAAGACTTTGTAAAGGTTTTCCAATCTGCTACGGGCAAAGTTTGCGTCGGACGCGCCTCTTTCATCTTGAAGCGTTCTTATGCTTATTGTCATGTTGTAATTCTCATTGCGAACATCCCAAGAAATAGTAGGATATTCAACTGTTTGACCAGTTTCATAAATGATAATTAAATCACCTGCTGATAAATCATATCGCATGGCTCTATTTTTTGTCATATTTCTAATATCAACAACATTTGGCGTCCCAACTAAAGATGCCCAAGAACTACCTAAAACAGCATTTGCAGAATAAGACCAACTATTTGTTGAAGAAAATGCTGCCCCATTGATTGAAGAAACTGTTGTTCCATCATCAGAATAACCCGATGGGTCAATTAATGATACTAAAAATGTTGTTTCGTCCATCTAATTCAACGCCTTTTCTAAATCTTTTTGATACGCTTTTGCAATATCATTTTCTAATTCTTCTATAATTTTATTTTCTGCTTCTTCCAATAAAGCCTTTTTATCACCATTAGCGTGTGATGGAAAATAAGCACTTATAGTTTCTTCTTGTTTTTCTATGACTTTAAATAACTCTTCTACTAATTTTTGGCGTTGGCGTAATTTAAGTAAAACTTTATCTAACTCGGTCATAATTACACCTTCCTATAATTGACGTGTCTATTACCTGATACGTGTGTGAAGAAGGGGGCATATCCTCTAGTTCTAAGCATTTGGGCTAAAATTGATTTTAAATTTAAAGGACGCTGAACAACATTATAATGTTTATAAGTTGATACTACCATTTTTGAAAAATCCTCAAGAGAAAATTCGTCTTCCATTTGAGTTAAAAGGTGGTCTACAATTTGTCTTAAATGGTCCATATTTACTTTTTTCTTTTTAAGAATAGTTTCCCATGACATTATAATCCACTCCTTGTTTGTAAATCCCAAGGCCCATAGTGCATATGTTCTGTTAATTTAACCATCATTTCATCAAAAGTATAAATATATTCATGAGGTTCACCTTCTTGAATATTTCCCATTCTGTAATAAAAATCTTTAGGTAGTGTTACTTTTCGACAAACATCATAAACTTTTTCAAATGTAGGAGCCTTTAAAATAAAAGCATGACCATATTTTTTCCCTTTAACATCCCCATCTGTTCCTGTAACTTCTGCATGAACCAATTTATCATCACTTGATTTCGTAGGAATTGGTTCTCCGCCAAACATATATTCTACTGCTAATGTATAACATTGTCCTGCTTTCAAAATATCCATCCATGACATATTAATCACTCAATCAAAAAGATAGTTTCTTTAGCCAACTTTAGTAGTGCATCTGCTTCTTGTTTAAGTAAATCATATTTCGTTTTAATATCAATTTGAGCACCGGATTCTGAAATTAATACTGTTTGGTCATCATGTCTTAAAATTTCACAAGCAGTAAGTTTAGTAGCAGCATCACAAATAATTCCTGGAACTCTAGGATTTCCTGAAATATAAGTAAATCTACTAGAATTCTTTTCCATATACGGGAAATTGGTTCGGAAGAAAATGCGACCTTCTTCATCTATTTTCCACCATGTTCCAAGTCTTTTCATTTCTTCGTTATCTGTAAAATCACCTTTGCTTAAACCTGAACCTGATACTGCAATAGTGCAAGCAGACCCATCATCTCCAGGCAATAATGATGAAACTATAATTTCTGTTTCATCTTCTGTATTAACGGTAGCATAAAAGAAATCAGAAATATTACTTCCATCTGAACCAACTAACGCTTTAGCAGCAGTAGCCCCTGTAAATCCTGCTGTATTAGATGGGAAAGTTTCATTTATTACATGACAAATTTCTTGAGCAATTGTTTTTGGTCCATATTTATTATTGTATTGACTACTCGTTGTTCCTTTATTTAAGACAAATGTGCTGCTATCAGGCAAAGTTAAAGTAATAGACCCACTAGAACCAACTTGGTCACTAGAAACACCAATTGTTGCTGTTGCTGAACAAAGGTCTGTCCATCTATTTCCCTGCCAAATCTCTATTCTAATCATTTTGCGGATATGCCGATGGTTTAGTTGGCAAAAACCAACGTAGTCAGTCCACCATGAGGGCCACTTACGCAAAGAACCCCCTGTTGGACTACGAAAATTGTGGACTTCATTCGCGTAAATGATTGGTCTATACGACATTCCGGTTTTTTCATCAATAAAGTCTTCTACGTTCTTTATGAAATCGCCCACTTGGGCATATGATGGATTGGTCGAACCACTGAAGGATGGAATTTGAAGTAAATCAGCGACTAAGTTCTCATTGGTATAATAACCTTGTCCTATTGCATAATTAGGATTAACCGCTGTATAGTCTGAGGGGGATGATAGTTTCATTATTACTCACCTTGTGCATCGGATTGGGTTATAGCGTTATCTAATTGATTTAATCTAGAAGTTACAAAATTAGCCAAAAAGTTTCTATAAGTATTGTATCCTTTAGTTTGTAAATCTTTTCTTCTTTCTGAGGGAACCGATAATACCTTTGTATGGTCAGGGGCATTTGGCCCAAGATTGTATTGTTGAATAGATGTTGTTCCTACACCAGCAGGTTCAATTAAAAATCTTTTTTCTAATTCTTGTGTTTGATTATAAGTCCAATCTGTTTTTAATTGAGGAGGTCTTTGTTCAGTTAAATCACTTGTGAGTGTCATATCTATACTATATGTTCCAATAGAAGTTAAAGATAAAGGTAAACTATTTTTGAAATGATGCCACAGTGTGTCATTTTCATTATCCCAAAGTTCTAATAACCAATTTTTAATATTTTCAGCACTATGTTCATCCATTAAATTTTCAACATTTACACCTGAAAGGATACCCGATTTATGCCATCTTCCCCATCTTTCTTTCATGGCGTCCTGATAATCTTTAAGACCTAAATCTTCAATTTCTTTATCAGTCAAATCTTCAAATTTTTCAGGAACTCTTTTCCAACCTACTTGCGCGGGATTTTCAACTGTTCCTTGTATTTCTGATTCCTTTAACCCTCCCTCTTTAGGGTCATCTTCTATTACTTTCATTTCTCCTTTGGGTGTGGGTAAATTTAATTTTCTTTCCGGCCCGTCACCATATTCGTCCTTTTTACGATTATCTAAAAATACAATCTTCTGCCCTCTAAAAATCTTCTTAAGTCTTTTTTGATGGGTTTTGTCATTATAGAAACCAAAATTAATAGTGAAACTCAATGTTTCCGTATTACTTTTACTATCTAAACCGCCGGATTTGTTAATTTTCTTCACTTCAAGATTTTTAAACCCTTCATCCAAATCTTCTTTATTTAAAATAACTGGGTCTTCCACATCAAAAACTCTTTGTTGTAACCTATTTAAATCTGGCTGACCATATGAAATTAAAGATTGGTCAAATTCCTCATGATTACTTTCATCTGCAATTTCACTGACTGTCCAAATTTTGTCATCATTATCTAATTGTAAACTTTCAACAAAATTATGTGATTTACTACCGACTTTAACTTTATGATTACCAACCCATCTTTCAGCAGCATCAATAACATTCATATTAAGAATATTATTTTTTGCTTCATCAATTATTTCTATAAAGTTAGCACCTTTAGGTTTATTATCAGGTTCAAGCGGCCCCCATTTTACTTCTGGGTTCACCAATCGAGGATAAGTCCCGATAGTGCGCTTTTTAATATATCTAATTTGATTTAAGACAAAATCTAAATCATCCGTTTGGGGGAAATTAAAAATAAGTAACCCTAATACCTTTTGAACATCATTAACCGTTATGTCCATTAATGGCTTTTTAGCATCTAACTTATTGTCCTTTAATGTAAACCATTGATAACGTTTCGGCATTCATTTTGCCCCCTCACACTAGCCACTTTGCCCATGCTGCTGCTTTAGCCATTTTTTGACCTAAACCAATTCCACCTGTTGGTGGTGTATATGACATTTGGCCTGTATTCGGGTCAATCCAATAAGGATTATTCATTTGGTCGTAACCATTAGGCGGAATTGGATAACCACTTTGCATTCCTTGATTTAAGCCCATTACACCTCCGGCCATTCCACCGGATGCCGCGCCCATTCCAACACCTTGAGCAACTGTATAGTTTTGCCCTTGTCCTGTTGTTTGTGGACTAAATCCTTGACTTTCAAGGTATTGTTGTTTAGCCATCTTACGCTGATGAATAACTTCACTATTTACTGCAGTAGCAAGAATAGTTTGAATATCCAAATCAATATTTTCTTGAGTAATCTTTTGATAATCAGATAAACATTTTTCTTGTAATGTAATATGATTAGTAGTAGGGTTCATTACAAATTCTAAATTTGATAACATATTTGATACTACTCTTTGAACAACATCTTCCATTAATTTTTCAAGGGCATTCATAAATTCAGGCCCGTGATATTGGAAAAATTCTTCTACATGGTTCTCTTGCAAAGTTAAAAGATTATTCATACTTTTAAAACTTTGATTCTGAGAATCCGCCAGTGCTGAGTTTAAGGTGCTAGTTCTTACCATTTTCATCTACCTCTATTAAAGGGATTATCTTTTGCATCTGTGAAAGTTTCCCTTGGACTTCCAACATAATTCTAGTATATTGCATATGTGGGGTTTCTTTTGTTCCTTGTGGTGGCTCAATAGTCCATCCTGCTGATACTAGAGTAGTAACATCTGTTGGCGATAAATCTGTTAATGGTCCTCTTTGCATCATTTTTGGGACTCTCGCCTTTGGAATATATTTTTTGAATTCTAACCCATGATTATTTGCAAGTATTTGTTGTTCTAATGTTTCCATTTGAATAAACATTGATGCGTGTTTAGGACAGAATGTGCCTTTTAACGGGCGACCTTTATGAACTTCTGATAACGGAATTGGTGGCCTCATTGTATCTGATGCTTCCCATTCGTGATAAGAACCGCAAACTACACATCTATGTCTAACATTGAATTTGAATCCGTATTTAATGAATAAGAATTTTTTCTTCTCAGGTCTAAGAACCTTTCGAATTTCTTTTAACTGTTTTTTCTCTCGAATGTTTTTATATTCATAAGTGCTAATTGGCCCTGGCATTCTAGCCGTATCAAGTCCTGTAAAACCCATTGTTGAGTTTTGTGCGCCTTGCATACCAATTAAATTTGATGGAGAATATCCTACACTCATTCTTTCACTTCCTTTGGAGGTTTATCTTTATCTGTTTTTAATTGCATACATTTACCATCATCATCTAAAGAAACTTCTGGCAATATACATTTTTTCCCTTCATTATTTAAACATTGAATAGCATTACAAATACGAACATAACATTCTTGCACGTTCACTGTTTTTGCAAATCTTCCTGAATACATTTTAATCACCTTGAAAGTTCTTCCAACCTTTCCAAATACTTTTTAATATCATCTATTAAAATTTCATCCGCTGCTAAAGCCATTACATATGGTTTATTTTGCAATATTTTGAGGGCTTCATTCAATACTTTTACGATTCTTAAGTCAGAAAGTTCTTCTTTAATTATATCTTCCCAACTCATTTTAATCACCTTAATAATCATCACACATTGTCATTACTCCCCGATATACCATTTCAGGGTCGGATTTTGCACTAACGACGTATTTGAAACAAGGTATTCCAATTTCATTAAGTCGTTGCATTCCATACGCGAATGGTTCAAAAATAGGGTGTTTTGAAATGTCGTTGAATTCATTTCCTTTCCCCCATAAATCAAATTTGTTTGCCCATATTCCAATAGACTTTGGATAATCTTTATCCTTTTTTCTCCTTTTTTTCTTTCCATCTCTCCAATATGGGTCACAAATTAAATCAACAAAATACTGCCATGCTAATTGGTTATCCATATTTACATTACTTTCTAAATGTCGATGGTCTATCATGAATATAATATGCTTTGGTTTTCTTTTTCTCATATCCTTTTTCCATAAATTCCAATATGCTGATTCTCCACCAATATCTGCTGCTTTAATTGTATGTAAATCCTTATCAATCTTAACCATTTTTCTTGTTGCCCTTTCTAAACCAACGGTTCTTTTCTTAATATCTGGGACTTCACCTCTAGTTCTTAATTGTCTATGTAACGTAGTTTTTCCAACTCTTGATGCACCATAAACACCGAAATTAATTGCGTGAAATTTCCTCCAAAAAGTTCCTGCTGCTTCTAAACAAACAATAGCGAAACCTGCAACAACTGACACATTATCATCACCTAATTAATGCCACATTCCTGATAAAAAGTTCCAAGCCTCACCAAAGAAATTAATACCAAATACACCACAAATATTACCAATTAGTAAACAACCTATACCTATTGTAATGCACCACATAAATGCTCTTGCTTTTAGAAATAGAATATCCGCTGAATGCGCTCTTGTCATGTCATAAGCGACAGACGTTTCATCCAAACCAAATAAATCTAAAAGCACATTTATTCCTCAGTATCATGGCTCGATTCCTTCAAGAAAGACGGCTGGCACTTCTTGGTTATTTTGCATATAGGGATTCATATTGTATTGGCGCATAGAATCAACAATTTTATTTCGTTGAGTTTCTTCTCTTTTGCGCTTTTCCCAATACATATTGATTTTCCTATCGAGTAACCATAATTCCATTCTGTCATTCATAATCAAGTCAAATACTGCTTTGATTCCCATTACAAACCCAATCGTAATTAAAGAAAATAATACTGCATGGCTTAATGGCGACCAAGGTAATTCTGCACCATAATTAGCATAGAAATACACATTCATTCCACTAACCGAACCGACAAATAAAATTGTCATAACTAATCTAGTATCTTTACTTATTGCTGCCATTTTAATCACCTACATAAATTCAACTGTAAGATTTGGCGTTCCATTTGTCACATCAACATATAATCCTTTTCTGCAAACTACGCCGTGCATATCATATTCTAAAGAATTACCACCTATGGCTTGTCCTGAGCCAGCATCCGTTAAAGGAGGAATATACATTTTTGCAACTACTTTACCACTAGCCGCAGTATTATCATATACTGTTACTAAACTCGCTGTGTCAGCGTGTATATTAATAGCATGAATACTAACTAATTTACATCTTCCAGTATGAACTAAGGTATCTGCGGTAATTAAACCACTACTTCTTGCTACATTACTCATTAAATCACCTTTATTGTTAGGAGGCCACCCCTCCCCTAAAATGGGGAGAGGCGAGCCACCATATTAACCATTCGGAATCATTCGGATTCATCGGCTAAAACAGCCTCATCCGAAGTTTCTTCCTTTGTCACCTTTTTATTCAAAGACGGTGTTACCGATTTTACTGTTGAAGCAACTGTTTGAACGATTGTCTTTTCCGGAAGTAGCGTTTTTAGCACCGCTTCTTTTGATTTCAACCTAAGTAGTCTTTGAGCCATTGCTAGTTTTTTATCACTTAGCCCATTAACTTCTTCTTCGCTTAATGTTACTTCCCAATGTTCTGTTCCTAAGAACGATACAATGTTATCAGCAGATAATTCGGTAGACTCGCCTCTTCTAAGCCTTCCGGTTTTTAACGTTGTTACGTATTTTGCCGGATTGCTGTCTTTTAGCAAAAGTCTAGCCAAATTAACCACCTCAAATTAATCCGTGAACACGAACTCTAAATTGCATTCCTGAATGGGTTCCACCATCAGCGACTTCTGCCGGTGTTGCTTGTAATGCTTGAACTAAAAACATTGTTACAGTGCTATTACTTGTATAAGCACCTGTTGTTCCACTTATTCCAAATGTTGGATAAAACAATACATTTGAAGTTCCTGTATGTTGGATTGAAGTAATCCTATTTAATCCAAAATCACCTGCACTTAATACTACACCTGATGCGTCATAAGTAGATACATCAATTAGAGCATCTACTTGGTATTCATCACCATTAACTCTAGGTTTAGCCGCGCCTTTATGGTCTGTCAGAATTGCTACTGTGTAAACTTCTTCTGTCATTTAAATCACCTTTATTTATTTAAAGTGACTCCAACTCACTGTAAGTTTGTTAATTTGCCTTGTCCCTTAAAGAAAGTGCAACCAGTTTCGCCCATTGTTCGGAACATGGCCTTGTTTCCAAGTGCGCCAACACCAAATGGGTTTCCGGAATTAATACCATCCTCGAAGTATTGAGTAGGTTTCATCACAGCAAGCCATAAATGGTCAGTATCTAAGAATAGCATATCACTGATTTGGTCAGTATCTGCCGCTTCTCCAGTTTTACACATATCTTTGCTTGGAATCAGTGGAATATCGAAATATGTCGCAACACGGAATCCAACTTCACGACCTTTTGTTCCACGAACACCGTTATGTGAAGGAACAATTTCTTTTCGCTCCATAAATCGCTCTTGTGCCTGTAATAAGTCACCAAGCGTTTGAATAGTGTCATACCCTGTTAAGATAACTTTGGGTGTTCCACCATTTACACGGAGGTTCTGTAAAGTGTTGTTAATCAATGTTAAAGTTAATGCTCGAACATCGCCAGCAGCATATCCAGCACCATAATTCACATAAGAATCCATATAGGATGTATTATACGCATTTGCAACTAAATCACGAGAATTGTTTCCATACAAATAACTCATTTGGTCAATTAAACCGCCTGTTGTTGATGCACCAGCCATTGAACCGTGCATTCCTGCATCAATCATGGCTTCCATTTCTTGACTACTTGCTACAATCTTCAATAATGAAGTGTAGTTTAATTCAATATCTGCATAACTTGTGTGGTCGTAGTTTTCAAGAGGCATTACAAGCATTTTGGACTGAACCTCAGCGTGGAATTTACCCATATCTTCACGAACAATGTTACGAATATCACCGATACCATCATCAATTTTCGCCATTTCTGCTGCTACTTCGGAATAACCGAACATATGTGCAACAGTCTTAGGACTCATAAATAAGGTTGCATATTCTGGAGATAGTTCAGAAAGCCCTACACTGTTCAAAGCGTGGTTTTCTTTTACACCACCAATACTATCGGCTGAAGGTGCGCTCATATCAGCAGTTGGAGTTGCAGTAATATCTTGCGTTCCAATCGCAAAAGCCGCAGCACTTCCACCAGCAGGTCGGTCGATTAATACGCGCCAACCGCTTGAAGAATATGGTCGCTTAGGAAGAATAGAAAGCGGGTTAATCTCTTGATTGAGCATTGACCAAACTTTCTGTCCATAAATCACGTTATACAAGTTACTCAAGTTTGCTGCCGCAGTTCCAACAAATGCGTTGGTTGCGTTTGTATCGTGTGCTGTGTGAAGTCCGAGTAAAGACCCACCACTTTTCAGAACGTCGCTTGTTCCGCCAAATGTTCCATAAGTGGCGGCTTCAAGGTCTGCAATTGTGTTAATATATTTTACCATTTTAAATCACCTTTTTTTTTAATCCGTATCAGCGGAAATTGCGCTCTAGTCGAGCCATAGCCAAATGAACTTCATTCCAGTCCATCTTAGCAATTTCATCAATTGAAGGAACATCTAAGTCATCAATAGCCTGTTGTTGCTTTCGGATAACATTTTCCTTCTCACCCTTTAGTGTGTCAATTAACTCACTAAATTGCTTTTTAAGTTCGTTTACTTCTGCGCGAGGGTCATATTGTGACTTCGCAATTGAATCTGCTTTTTGAGCAACTTCAGCATTAAATCGCTTTTGGAAACCGACCTTAATATCTTCATAAGCCATCTTTTCCATTTGCTCAGCCTTAAACTCAGCATATGCTTTTTCAAGGTTTTCGTGGCTCAAATCCAATGTTGGGGTATCTCCAGAATAAAGCGATTTTTTGGCTTCCGTTCCAGCAGGAATATCCATATCTGGTTTTTGGCCGTGTTTATTCTTTGGCTGACCGCCCTCAACAACAGTTAAACCAGCCTCATCAACTAATTGTGTTTCATACAACATAGTCGGTTTTGACTTCTTTTCTGTGTCATCTTCTTCGCTTGAAGCCAATTCTAAATCATCTTCGGATTCACCATCGGCTAACTCTAACTCATCTTGAGTTTCAGGTTCTGTTTCATCAGTGTCTAAATATTCACCTGTCATTTTTTCTTCACCATCCGTTAATTCTAGGTTGGCCCCTTCTTCTCCCATTGATTTGGGATTAGGGGATTTTGCTACTTCTTCGCCTTTAATTTCTTTAAGGAGAGAATTCAGTTCTTCTAGTGCTTTTGTTACATCTGTCATGTTATCACCATTATCTTGTTTTAATATATCGAATTTTGCTTCCGGATTAATGCCTTTTTCACAAATAGTTACTTCATGCAATTCCAACTTACTAATTTCGTTATAATTACCAAGTTCATCATTCGTTCTTTTACGCTTTTCAAGTGCTTGACCTCCAATGCTGAAAGAACGAAGAGTGCCTTTTCTAATATCCCGACTAACTTCCTTAGCCTTTTCAATATCATCTCTTAATTTAATTACTACGAAAAACCCAACATCATCAACATCTGTTTTCCATAATCTGCCGGAAGTATCTCTATATTCCCTTACTACTTCTCCAACTTGAACATTTGAATGATTATTCATTACGTTAGTATATTTAGGATTTTTCATGAACTTTCTAACGGCGTCATGTAATGCTTCCAATGTAATCAAATCGTTTTGTTTATCAACAATTTCAATAGAAGCATACCCTCCAATATGTAAATCATCAGATTTTAGAATTTGAAATTCGGATTTTGCATTTGGTTTAATTGAACGGTTCAATTGCAGCGATGCGGTCGCCATGTATCATCATCTCCGATTGACTACTTAAAGGAAAACCTAATCAAGCGATTCAAAGGACAAATCCTTGTTCTTGTCCTCTCTAATATCCCATATTCCGTCATCTGTGGATGGTTCAACGGGTTCTTTTGTAAAACTTGAAAATGCTATCCATTGTTTTTGTTCTTTTAGGTCTACAACTCTTAAATGTAACTTAGTTTCGAATTTTTTACCCTTAAGCATATATTCATGATAACCGTGTCTTTGAACACCTAACTCTACATCTCCTTCATCAACCAATTTTTCCTTTGAAACTGTTTCTTGGACTCTAGCAGGGTATTTACCAGCCTTACCAAACAAATCAAATACATTATCTATAGATTTAATATCAATTTCCCAACCAATAGTTTCCTCACCTAAAAGAAAAGTCAAATTCAAATTTTCATCCTTTCTAAGATATAACTTAAACTTACCCTTTCTATATTCTTCAGGTGTTTTGTATTCTTCTTTTTGAAGTTTATTATGGTCAGTAGTAAATTTTTCATCCCTAATATCTGATGCAGTATATTCACCTTTACCTTGATGGATAATCTCATCAGCCTGATTTAACAAATAATCAGCAAATTTCTTGTCATCTCCATCAAATAATTCGCCATACAATTTAGCGATTTCTTTATGTTCCAATATATCTTTAACAATATCTTCTAACTTAGTCGGTCGGTCTTGTTCTCTTAAAAAGTTGGCAATATGAACTCTAAGTTTCCCTTTCTTCATCTTCAATAATTTACTAATTTCTTCTTTGACTAAATCTAAATCTACTAGAGCGTTTTTAGACATTAAATTATCATTTGTAAATCCATAAATTGTAAATCCATCCATATCATGTTTAAGAATAATTTCGGTTTCTCCATGAATTTCATCTGTAATGCTAAACCCTTTAGTTAATGCCTTTGCCTTGTAATTTTTAACATCACCTTCAGCATCCGCTAGTAATTCTAAAGTAATTAATTTATCAGGCATTTCGACTTCAGGAATCTCAATAACTTTAGCAGTAAAAACTCTAAATTGACCCTTTCTATTCTTTTTAACTTCGTCAACCTTAACTCTAATAATTTTACCAACTTCAACATCTATTTTAGTATTAAGTGCTTTACCAACATTTAAATAATATCTGCCATTTATCTTCTCAGATTGTAATTTACGAGCCTCTTCCATAGTTAATGGACCAGCCCCAAGAGTATAAGAATTTAAATTGGATTTTGTAGTTTTCTTATCTAAAACCATAAGGTCTAAATCAACAAATTTCTTCCATTTTATCCATTTTGGATTCTTCTTTGCCCCTTTAATATAAGTAGAAGTAAGGTCTTTAATTACAACACCTTCGGATGTTGGAATTTTCATAATTTCTTTACCATATCGCTTAATATCTGCTAAACTATCTGCAATTCTGGTATCTTTTTTAGATGGGAATGCTAACTTCTCATCAGAATGTATTGAATAATTTTGGAATAAAATATTAATTCTATCTTGAAGTGGAGAATCAGCCAAGTCACGGTCATTATGACGCATAATATCAAACACATGAATTTTTAATTCACCATCAGTTTTTTTATCTTTAAACACATGAGCAATAACTTGTGCGCGATGAAGAGGTTTATCATTTTCAAACAACATTAATTCTCCATCTAATATACATTCGCCAAATTTCTTTTCTTTAAGAATTTTAACTTGTTCCTTACATTTATCAGTAATATCATTACCATTATATGAATAGATTTTGACTTTATCATCAATTTTATGTAATTGTATTCGCATTCCATCGTATTTCTCTTGGACTAACCAATCACCCGTAAACCCGCGTAATTCCTTAATATCATCTACATCGAAAATGCGATACATTGGCTTATTAGGGATAAGGAAGTTAATATCCCCTTTATCTTTTTCAGACTTCTCTATGTCGAGGCCGACGAGTGCATCCCATTCGGATTGAGAATAGAACTTTAGATACAAAGGCTTGAATAAGGACATAGCACCCTTAACTTTTGCTTTAACACCCTGTGTATTTTTCTCATCACCATAATGTTCAGTAATGTAGGTGGGTATGTCCTTGATATGTAGGTCTAGCCCGTCGAACCCATCCGTAATTTCATCCCCTTTGGGTAACAATTCCTTCCAAAATGCTCTAGGAAGTGCGTTTCTGTCACTTCTAAGCGACCAATGGATAAATAATGCAAGATGCGTTTTACTACCCAATAGTTCATCGAGGACGTTATCTTTAAATTTCTTTGAAAATGGGTCTTTAACGTGTTCAGATTCAAATCTTAGTTTTTTAACTGCTGAATAGATTTTATGTGCAGTAACTGATTCTGGGTCTTTTGCATCATTAGATTCTAAATCTTTTTCATCAAGTGTTTGTTTAAGATTAGATGAAAGTTCATCAGTTCCTGCATAAATGTTAATTAATTTATCAACGGCCCTTTTCCAATCTTTACCATATTCTTTTGGCTCTTGTTTAGCCGAAAGATAATCAGCCCTAGTCCGTTCAAAAAGACGCTGAATGCGCCTAGAAAGAGGATTTGTATCCTTTTCAAACTTAAGGCCGCTTAATGGCATATAATCACTGTCTTAATGAATTTCTTCTTTGAGCAGTTTCATCTTGCCACTTTTTAATATTTTGTAAAGAGGCAATCAGACGATTCCACGCACCAGCCCTATATCTAGGTAAACTTTTAGGCTCATTGGCACGTTGAAAAGATTGAACCGTTTGTAGTAAATTATCAACTAATTCTTCAGGTATAGGTGGATGCATTAAATTACCTTTTCCTGTAAGTGTAACACTTTCTGCCTTTTTTAAATCATCTAACTGCGCCTGAATACTTTCAGTAGTAATGGCTTTCTTTTCACCACTAGTGTAAATTTCTTCAGGAGGACTTTCTGCACCATCCATAGGAGTAACTCTACTCAAATTACGAATCTTAAGATAATAAGGGTCTTTATGCTTTTCACCCAAAATAGGTTCTTTCTTAGTATCTTCACCAGCAGCATCTTCATCAAGAGGTTCTTCAGTAGCCGATTCTAATTGTAAAGCACTTGTTTCTTCTGAACTACTAAGATTATTCATAGTATCCACTTTAATTTCATCTAACTTTTTTAAGATTTCTTCTATATTCATATTGACGCACCGCCTAATTTTGTAACAAGATTATTAATTTCGTCCCAACTCATCTTAGCAATTGCATCCGAATCTGGAATAATTCCATCCCCCGCTTGTAATCTTGGACTTGGGCTATCAACCTTAACAAAGCCTGACTTCATTAAGATATTATCATTATCATAAACTGTTTGTTCTAGTTTTTGGATTTTATCCACTAATAATTTCAGAATTTCTAACGTTTCATCGTTTGTTTCACTCATTTATAATCTACCTCCACCACAAATTTTGCAATCTTAAGTAGTTTGTTCCAACCTTCTTCATCTTGATTATCAAAATGTTCAAGCATTAAAATAATATGTTCTCTTAGTTCTTTACTCGCTTTTTCGTAATTCATTTTGCTCATTAAGCATCACCTAATAATCTAGTAATAAACATATTAACGTCCTTTACACCATCCATTGTTCCTTCCAAATCCATAATACCGCCACGTAATTTTTCCCATTCGGTATTTGCTTGTTCAAAATCACCATTTTGTAACAAGGCGACCAATGGTATCATATCAGCAGAAATATCATTTAAAATAGATTTTAATGCTGAATACATTTCTAATACATTTTCAAGTTCATCAGTATTACTGCGTTTTAAAATTTTATCCCATGTCATTTTACTCACCTTTCCCAACTAATAATTCTAGTGTTTTAAGACTATGTTTAAGTTTTGGTAAATAGACTCTAATCATCTGTGGATTTGGGGGATGTAAACTCGCAAGAACTGTTTGCATCATTTCAATTTCTTGACTCAAGTTTCCTTTATTTGGTATATTTTCTTCTTTTAGTATATTTGTCCACTTCATTTTTTTCTCAACCCCTTGCTTTTAGGATATACAATCTGTCGAAGTGTTCTATACATTTCTTCATATTCTTTTCTCAATTTAGCAGCCATAGCGACAACATCTACATTTTGCTCAGAAATGGATTTCATTTTCTTTTGCATTTTTTTATCCCCCTTAACTAAATCTAATTCTCGCATTAAATCAATCAATTCTCCCATTCTTGTAAAGTCTTGACCAAAGTATTCTGAAGGTTCTGCTGCTTGTAAAACCTTCTTAAGTTTCTTTTTTTCTTTTTGTGATAGACTAGCCAATGCCGGACTATCTTCTTTTATTACATCAAACCATGTCATTCTGACCCACCTTCCATTGTGTATGATTCTGCAAGTTTCCCAACTTCATCAATAATAACTTCTTCAGGAATACCTGCATCTAAACGTAAATTAATATGCTTACGGACTTTACTATCTAATGTTGCTACTTCTCCTGTTCCCGGCAAATTTTGAGCATATTGCCAATATAACATATATTTTTCTTTAGCCCGGCTATAAATAGAATTAGCATTTTTCAAAATAATTTCCCACGTCATTCCTCTTCCTCCCTTCTTCTGCGTTCATCGTCCACTAATCTTTCAAAATCTCTTGCTCTTTTGTCAGGTAATTCTATTCTATTACTTGCATCAGGAACAGGCTTTTGTATATCAGCAGTAATTGATTCATCCTTTTCATCCTTTTCA
>Ga0098041_1000223_pt1 | contig 23291 bp, 21 predicted proteins | sample 8_EtaG_FD_77066 | JGI IMG/M metagenome (GOLD analysis project Ga0098041, IMG submission 77066) | Marine viral communities from the Subarctic Pacific Ocean - 8_ETSP_OMZ_AT15162 metaG | ecosystem: Environmental > Aquatic > Marine > Oceanic | place: Pacific Ocean | collected 2015-01-08
CTTCTCCTTGTTAATCATATTAACATAAGTAAATGTTAATTGTCAAATATATCTTTGATTCTTTGGTCTGCTTTCCCGTTGTACATGTCGCAACAATCGAGACGAAAAGTAAAAGCTAATTTAAAAACATCAAAGGCAATCGCAAAAACTGCCCTTGATAATTTTCTAAAATTAAGCTGTTTCAATTTGAAACTCTCCATTATAAATTGGGTTGCTATCTTTAGACAAAGTGAATCTTCTATGATGTGCTTTCTCTAAGATATAACGGAAATAGTCTAAGAATTTATCATACTTAAAATTATTGTAAGCATATATTAAACTGCCTATTTCGTGGCTATGTAATAGCTCTATTTCTCGTAATATTTCTTCTCGTAAAGTTTCCCTATATTCTTTTTTATGATGGTACATTTTACAAACTCCATAAAGAAAAATTATAAACAAAATAAACAAAAAAAAGGAAGCCAGATAAATCCAGCTCCCTATAACTTTCAGATTTCAAGCCTTACATCTCTAAGCAAATCGATTAACTTGTCTTCTACTTTGTCATCGACATCGATGTCATAAAGGGCATTGTTAACCTTGTCATCAATAATCTCATCAAGGTCAATAAGCTTTGCGAAGGCTTGGGCAAAATCCTGTTGCTTGGCTATTAGTTGCAAGTTTTGCCTTTTCATTTCATCAAGTTCTTCTTGCAACTTTTTAATAGTTTCAACTAAGCAGTCAGAGTTTTCAGTTACTTTTGTTTCTTCGTTTTCCATAACTTTTCCTCGTCTTGTCGCTGTTTTAAATTTATTAAGATAACACTATTTAATTGCATTATACATAATAGACAACACACATAACTATATTAACAAACCTATTAACCTAAATCAACTACTAACTTAAAATAAACTACTATCTAAAAGACACTATAAAAAATAGAGCCGACAGAAGCTTGCTGACACACACACACTCGCATATGTCCAAAAATATACCCCCCACCCCCCCAAACAAAATTTTTCTTCTATATATAATGCATTGTTTCGCACAGCGGAGGGTAAAATGGCAATGTTAACCTATAGTTTGACTAGCTAGATACTTTAGTTTAGACTACTTTTTATATGCAAAGAATCCTTACAGACAAGCAAAAACTGTTCGTTCAGTACTTTAGCGAGAAAGGTAATGCTACAGAGGCTGCAATCAAAGCAGGTTACAGTCCAGCAACGGCTCAACAACAAGGTTATGAGTTAAAAAACAAGCTAGCACCAGAGATTGAAGGTGCTACTAGGAAGTTGTTAAACAGTGCAGTGCCTATGGCAATAGAAAAGCTACAAGAGTTAATAGTTGACCCTGCAGTTAACGGTAGTACAAAACTGGGTGCTATAAATTCTGTTCTTGATAGGACTGGTTATCAGACTACAACTAAAATTGAAGATGTAACTGGTAAGAAATCTGATGAAGAACTAGCTACAGAGCTAAAGAACTTATTATCCAATATCCATTTACAAAATGTAAGAGAAGAGGATGTTAACTAAGGTTAATGAGTGACCAACTAGAACGTGCTGTAGAAATAGCTAAAGAGCTAGAACGTAGAAAAACGACTAATCGTCTAAAACACTACGAACCTTACGACTATCAAAAAAAATTTCATAATACTGTTGCATCACAGCGATTATTAATGGCGGGAAATAGGATAGGTAAATCGTTTTGTGGTGCAGCAGAGCTAGCATATCATTTAACTGGTAAATATCCTAAGTGGTGGACAGGTCGTAAATTTGATAGACCTATCAGAGCATGGGCAGGCGGCTCATCTAACGAAACAACTAGGGATATATGTCAAAAAGAATTAGTAGGACAACCAGATGACCCTTCAGCAAAAGGTACAGGTAGCATACCGCTAGACGATATAGGTGAAACTACTAGGAAACCAGGTGTACCAAATGCACATAACTCGTTAGTAGTTAAACATGTGTCTGGTGGATGGTCACGATTAGCCTTCAAAGCTTATGAAATGGGCAAAGAAAAGTGGATGGGAGAAGCTGTAGATGTAGTATGGCTTGATGAAGAGCCACCTGGCCCTATATATAGCCAAGCATTAACTAGAACTGCAGATAGAGGTGGTATTGTATATATGACATTTACACCAGAATCTGGCATGACAGAAACAGTTGCACAGTTTGTAAACAATTTAAAGAAAGGACAAGCTCTAATACAAGCAGGTTGGGACGATGCACCGCATATGACTACAGATGTTAGAGAACAAATACTATCTGCATTGCCACCACACGAAAGAAAAATGAGAGAGCAAGGCATACCACAACTAGGGTCTGGTCTTGTATTCCCTATATCAGAAGAAGACATAGTTTGTGACCCTATAGATATACCAGACCACTGGCCTAGACTATGTGGCATAGATTTTGGCTGGAATCACCCTACTGCAGCAGTATGGATTGCATGGGATAGAGATTCTGATATAGCATATGTTTATGATAGTTATGCAATGCGACAAGAATCTGTGCCTATTCATGCAAGTGCAATAAACTCTAAAGGTAAATGGATTCCTGTAATATGGCCTATGGACGGTAGACAGGCTGACAAAGGTTCTGGTAAGTCACTTACAGAACAGTACAGAGCAGAGGGTTGCAACATGACATTAGAACATTTTACTAACCCACCAACTAGAGGACAAAAAGAAGGTTCTGGTGGCATATCTGTAGAAGCTGGCATAATGGAAATGTATACTAGAATGAAAACCAACAGATTGAAAATATTTAAGAATCAAGATAAACTATTACAAGAATTACGCTTGTATCATAGGAAAGATGGTAAGATAGTTCCTATTAATGATGATGTAATATCTGCAATGAGGTATTGTGTTTTGTCGTTACGTAAAGCTAGGGTTAAAAACTTTGAACCAGTTAGCATACAAGCAGAAACAGAGTTCAGTGTATTTGCATGAGAAAAGAACACAAAAGCAAAAAGGGAGGACTTACTGCTAAAGGTAGAAAATACTTTAAGCGAAAAGAAGGTGCTAATCTAAAACCACCTGTAAGTAAAGGTAAGAACCCTAGACGTGTTAGTTTTGCTGCAAGATTTTCTGGTATGAAAGGGCCTATGAAAGATAGTAAAGGTCGTCCTACTAGAAAAGCTAAAGCATTGAAACGATGGGGATTCGGAAGTGTAGCTGCAGCACGTAAATTTGCAAGCAAAAATAAAAAGTCTTAGGAGGACACAATTATGCCAATGGGTAAAGGAACATACGGAAGTAAAAAAGGTAGACCAAAAAAGAACGGTGCAAAAAAACTAATGGCAAAAAACCCCAAAATGCCAAAAGGTGTAGCTAAAGCTATTGCAAAAAATATGAAAAAGAGGAAAAAATAATGGCAAAACCAGGACTGTACGCAAACATTCATAAAAAACGTAAAAGAATAAAAGCAGGTAGTGGTGAAAAAATGAGAAAGCCTGGAGCTAAAGGCGCACCAACTGCAGCGAATTTTAAAAGAGCTGCAAAAACTGCTAAAAAAAGGAAGAAAAAATGAGTTTACATGAATATGCTATTAAATATAGAAGTGCAGCTACACCTATAGAAAAAGGAATAAGTAGTGTAGGTTCAGGTCTTAAAAAAGCTGCTACTTCTGTTGGTGGTGCGATAGAAAAAACAGGGTCTTATCTTGGAGCTATGGTATCAAAACCTACTATGGATGTGCCTAAAGCACAACAAGAGTTAGATAATAAAATTAAAAAACAAGAAGACGCATTTTTACAAGAAATGCAAACAGCAAGACGAAGAACAGCATTTGGTACAACAAATACATTACTTGCAACAAGTGTTGCTGGTGATGAATCTGTAGCTAATGTTAAATCAGCACTTTTAGGATGATAGAAACAGTTTTTACGAACGAACAAAAAGCAAACTATTATAAGTTTATGATATCTAAAGCTGAAGTAAATTTTGATTTGCATTCATCAAGCTATATAGGATTTAAAGAAAACGATAAAATAATAGGTGCAATTTTTTTTTCTAATTATGACAAACATAATGTATTTATTCACATTGCATTTGATACTCCTAGGTGTGTATCTCGTAAACATATCAAGCTAATGTTCAACTATATATTTAATCAACTTAATTGTCGTAGAACTACTGCAACTTGTGACAGTGAAAACAATAGAGTACAAAAACTTATAGAAGGTGTTGGTTTTACACAAGAAGGTTTAATAAGAAAAATGGTAGCTATTAACAATAAAGAAATAGATGTTATCATATATGGCATGTTAAAAAACGAATGTAGGTGGATATAATGGGTTTTTTATTTCCTAAAATGCCAAAATTTGATAATTCTGCATTAGAAGAACAACTAGCTAGAGAAAAACAAGCAGAGATGGATGCAGAACAAGCACGACAAGACAATATAAAAAGAAGAACTAGAGGATTTGCAGGAATGATTGCAACATCTGCACAAGGAGTAGATGAAGATGCACCTACAGTAAAACCAATGCTAGGTTCAGGAACTAGATATTAATGGAAAAATTTGATTATTTCAAAAAAAGACTTGCTAAAATGGAATCTGACAGACAGACATGGGAAGACCATTGGCAAGAAATACTTGATTATGTAATGCCAAGAAAAGCAGAGATTACTTTTCTGCGTTCTAAAGGTGAAAGAAGAACAGAAATATTATTCGATTCTACAGCAATCACTGCAAATAATTTATTAGCAGCTAGTTTGCAAGGAACTCTTACATCACCATCATTACAATGGTTTCATATTAGACTTCGAGAAACTAATTTAAATAGAGATAGAGATGTCCAATTGTGGTTAGAAGATTCTGCAAAAAGAATGTATGACATGTTTAACGAATCTAATTTTAATACAGAAGTACATGAAATGTATTTAGACATGACATCAATAGGAACAGGTTGTTTGTTTATAGAAGAAGGTAATCGTGGTTTTGAAGAAGACCTTATACATTTTAATACATTACACATTGCAGAGTTTTATGTAAAAGAAAATGTAGATGGTTTTATAGATACTGTATACAGAAAATATAAATTAACTGCAAGACAAGCAGTACAAGAGTTTGGCGAAGATAAAGTAGGACCTAAATTATTAGAATGTGCAAAAGAAAAACCAGATAGAGAATTTAATTTTATACATGCAGTAGAACCTACAGAAGATTATATAAGAGTATTTGGTGCTGCTGATACAAAACTGCCTGTGCATTCTTGTCATATGTGTGTAGAAGACAAAATGATATTAAGAAACAGCGGTTATAATGAGATGCCTTATCTTGTACCTAGATGGGCAAAAGCAACAGGAGAAATATATGGTCGTTCACCATCTTACAATGCTTTACCAGATATTAAAACATTAAACAAAGCTGTAGAAATAGGACTTAAAGCTTGGGCAAAAGCTATTGACCCACCATTGTTAGTACAAGATGATGGTGTTATAGGTAGAGTTAGAATGACACCTGGTGGTATTACTGTTATTAGAAATGATGCTGCAGTAAAACCATTGCAAACAGGTACTAACTGGCAAATTACAGACATGAAAGAAAACCAACTGCGTACAGCAATTAGACAAGCTTACTATTCTGACCAATTACAATTACAAGACGGGCCACAGATGACAGCAACAGAAGTACAAGTTAGATACGAACTTATGCAAAGATTATTAGGACCTACACTTGGTAGATTCCAGTCAGAATTTTTAAATCCACTTATAGAAAGAGTGTTTGGTATTATGCTACGTAACAATGCTTTTCTACCAGCACCAGAAATTATACAAGGACAACCAATAGATGTTGAATTTATAGGACCATTAGCAAGGTCACAACGTATGGAAGAAGCAGTCGCAGTAGAAAGACTGTACCAGTTAGCAATGAATCTTGCACAAGCAGACCCAGGTGTATTAGATATTATAAATCATGATGTTGCAATAAGAATGCGTGCTGAACTACTAGGAGTTCCTAAGTCAGTTTTACGTGGTGAACAAGAAGTAGCTGGCATAAGACAGCAAAGAGCAGCCCAACAACAGCAAGCTGCACAAATGCAAATGGCACAACAACAAGCAAATGCTATGGCAAGTACTGCAAGAGCAACTAGAGATTTATCTGACCCACAAACAGCAGCGCTATTAGAAGAAGTAGGAGAGCAATAGTATGATAGACACGGAAGATGTCAACGATAGTATAGATAGAGATTACAAACTACTGAAAGGAGATTACTCAACCACTTTTAATACACCAGAAGGACTAAGAGTTTTAGAAGATTTAAAACATGCATATTACCATCGCATATCATTTAGTCGCGACCCTTATGCAACTGCTTACAACGAAGGGCAGAGAGCAGTTATCATAAGAATAATCAACCTAATTTCTAAGGAGGAAAACAATGGCTGAAGAAACAATGACCACCGAGTCAACAGACAACCCTCAACCTACAGAACAAAATTCAGAATCTGTGTTAGGGTCTGGCAGCGTAGGTGATAATCAATCTGATTGGAAATCATCTCTGCCACAAGACTTGCAAGACGAACCAACTCTACAAAATTTTAACGATGTAGAATCGCTTGCAAAAACAGTTGTTCATCAACAAAAAGTATTAGGAAACAGAATACCTATACCAAAAACTGATGAAGAAAAAGTAGAATTATATTCTAAACTAGGAAGACCAGAAGACCCATCTAAGTATGAAGTAAATGTTCCAGATACACATTCTTCGTATTTTAATCCTACATCTTTAAATAATTTTAAGGAAGTAGCTCATAAAATAGGTCTTAATAATGAACAAGTCAATGCCTTAGTTGACTATCAAATATCTGAAATAGATGGACAAAAAGGTATACAAGAAGCAGCAATAGCAGCTGGCAAAGATGAAGTCGAGCAAAAACTCAAACAAGAATGGGGATATGACTATGATAAAAATTTAAAAGCTGCAATGCGCGCTATAAGTGTTTATGGTGACAATGACTTAAATGAGTTGCTAAACACAGAAGTAGGCAATCATCCTGCTCTTGTTAAATTATTCGCAAGGTTAGGTGCAGAAGTTACAGAAGACATGGCACAAAACACGACTAATAATACATTAGCTGTTAGTCCATTAGATGCACAAACAGAAATTGATAGAATAATGAAAGACAGTAATCATCCGTATTTTAAACCAAGTCACAAAGACCATGGAGCTGCAGTTGAGCAAATGCGACAATTGTACGAAAAAAGATATGGTAATAAATAATTTTGTGATATAATATCTTTACCAAATCTGCCCTTACGGATAACAGAAATGGTAGGCATGATGCCTATAAAATCCGTTAGATAGTAGCGTGTACTATAAGGTTTCCCTTTTAGGATAAAAACCGAACAAAATATTTTAGGAGGACAAATTTATGTCAGTACAAATTACTACAGCTTTTGTCGAGCAATATAAAAACAATGTTTTTCATTTAGCTCAACAAAAGGGTTCTAGGCTTAGAGAAGCTGTTAGAACAGAAACAGTAACTGGTAAAGCACATTTCTTTGAAAGAATTGGCTCAACAGCTGCACTGAAAAGAACATCAAGACATAGCGACACTCCGAGAGTAGATACACCTCACTCACGTAGAAAAGTTACTATGGATGATTATGATTGGGCAGATTTAATTGACCAAGAAGACAAAGTAAGGATGCTTATCAATCCACAGTCCGAATATGCACAAGCAGGAGCTTGGGCTATGGGAAGAGCAATGGACGATGCAATCATTGATGCTGCAAGCGGAAACGCTTTTGGTGGTGTTAGTGGTGGCACAACAGTTGCTTTACCATCAGGACAAAAAATCGCTCACGGCTCTGCAGGTTTATCAGTAGCTAAACTTATAGAAGCCAAAGAAATTTTAGACGCAAATAGCGTAGACCCAGAAGAAGCTAGGTTTTGCGTTGTTACATCTAAACAACTATCAGATTTGTTAGCAATAACACAAATTACATCTGCAGACTTTAACTCAGTTAAAGCACTTGTTCAGGGTGAAATTGATACTTTCATGGGATTCAGATTCATTAGAACAGAAAGACTAGATACTAATTCATCTAGCAACAGATTAGTTTTAGCATTCGCTCAATCTGGTATCGGCCTTGCTGTCGGCTCAGACATTCAAACAAGAATTTCTGAAAGGGCAGACAAAAACTACGCCACACAGGTATTCTTATCAATGACTATCGGTGCAACTCGTATCGAAGATGAAAAAGTTGTTGAAATAGAATGTACTGAAAGTTAATAGGAGGAATCAAAAATGGCAACAGCTAAATCAGTAGAGATTACAGCATTAGACGCATCGCCTAGAGAAGTCCTGGAAACTGGCAGTTTAGAGGGCAGAATGCGTGTAGCAAGTGGTACAATAGCAGCTGGAACAGGCGATATTGATAATGATGATGTATTAATGATGGTACAAATTCCATCTAATGCAAAAGTATTATCAATTAAACTATTCAATGACGATTTAGATTCTAATGGCTCACCATCATTGGCAGCCAACGTAGGTCTTTATTATGAGAATGGTACTGTTCTTGATGAAGATTGTTATGCAACAGCTATAACAACTTTACAAGCAGCAGAAACAACTGGAGCTGAAGTTGCTTTCGAGGCAAGAAATGTTAATGCAGTTTCTAACTTTGCTTGGGAAGATGGTGGTTTATCATCAGACCCAGGTGGAGCTTTAAGAATAGCTTTAACTATGTCTAACGCAGCAGCAACAGCAGCAGCTGGTGACGTAACACTTATCGTTACATATGTTGTAGACTAAAAACAACAATAGGGGGTAGTTTCGGCTACCCTCTGAGGATATTATGGCAACAGAAGTTTCAATATGTTCAAATGCACTTAGAAGATTAGGAGATGACCCTATAACTTCGTTGACAGACGATACAGAAAGAGCAAGACTTTGTAATGCTTTTTATGCAGATACAAGAGATTCTTTGTTAAGAAGTCATCCTTTTAATTTTTCTATTACTAGAGCATCACTTACACAATTATCATCAACACCAGCTTACGGTTTTGCATATCAATATGCTTTACCAACAGACCCTTATTGTTTGAGGGTGTTACAAATGGAGTATCAAGACTATATATTTAAAATAGAAAATCTTGCAACTGAAGGTAGAGTTTTGCTAACAGATGAAAGCACTGCAAAAATATTATATATAGCAAGAATAACAGACACAGCTTTGTTTGATTCTTTATTTACAGATACACTTACATCGTATCTTGCAGTCAAATTAGCATATCCTTTAACCAACAGTGTAAAATTACAGGAGCAAATGTATAAGCTGTATCAGCTTAAACTTTCTGAAGCAAGAAGTGTTGATGGGCAAGAAGGATTTATTGACGACCTTGTTTCAGATACATTTATTGAATTTAGAAAATAATGGCTAGAGTACATCCTATACAATCTAATTTTACTACAGGTGAAGTCACACCTAAATTAGCAGGTCAAGTTAATTTTAAAAAATACGACAATGCTCTTGAAACATTAGAAAATATGACAATATTTCCACAAGGTGGTGTAACACGTAGACCAGGTACAAGATTTGTTGCTGAAGTAAAAGATTCATCAGCAGTAACTAGATTAATACCTTTTGAATTTAATGTTACACAATCTTATGTTTTAGAATTCGGCAATAACTATATAAGATTTTATAAAGACAACGGACAAATTACAGAAGCAGACAAAAGCATTAGCAATATTACACAAGCAAATCCAGCTGTAGTTACAGCAAGTTCTCATGGTTTTAGCGATGGCGACCATGTATGGATAAACAGTGTAGCTGGTATGACAGAATTAAATGGCAGAAGATTTACAGTAGCTAATAAAACAACACATACTTTTGAATTATCAGGCATAAATTCTAGTTCTTTTACAGCTTATAGTTCTGGTGGCACAGCAGCAAAAGTATATGAAATATCTACTTCTTATACATCAGCACAAGTATTTGATTTAAAATTTGCACAAGCAGCAGATGTTATGTATATAGTGCATCCATCACATGAACCTGCAAAACTTACAAGAACAGGACACACATCATGGTCACTTGCAGATGTAGATTTTGAAAAAGGACCATATTTAGATACTAACACTACAGCTACTACATTAAATCCAGGGTCGTCAGGTGTTGGCACAGGAGTTGCATTAGTAGCATCTGCAGATTTATTTGCATCGACTGATGTAGGTAGACTTGTAAAATTACATGGTGGACATTGTAAAATTACAGCTTTTACAGATGCACAAAATGTAACGATGTCTATATTGACAGCCTTATCTGCTAGCACAGCAACAGCAGACTGGCAGTTAGGTAGTTGGTCAAATACAACTGGTTTTCCAGAAACAGTATCTTTTTTCGAACAAAGAATAGTTTATGGTGGTACAACAAGTTTGCCACAAACTATTTTTGCTTCACAATCTGGATTATTTGAAAACTTTGATGTAGGAACAAGCACTGCATCTGATGCATTTATTTATACTATTGCATCTAACAGAGTAAATAAAATTAGATTTTTAGCACCTTCACGTGATTTAATTGTAGGTACAGCTGGTGGTGAATTCAAAGTAGGTAGACCACCAGGTGAACCGTTAGAACCAGGCAATGTTAATATATCGCAACAAACTACATACGGAGTTCATACAACACCTGTTGTGCAAATAGGTAATGCTTTGTTATTTGTGCAAAGACAAAAAAGAAAAATACGAGAATTTACTTACACATTTTCTAACGATTCTTATGTAGCACCTGATATGACTTTATTATCAGAACACATAAGTGAAGGTGGCATAGACGATGTTGCATACCAACAAGAACCTGATAGTGTTTATTGGGCATGTCGTAACGATGGGCAACTAATAGGCATGACATATCTTAGAGAACAAGATGTAGTTGGATGGCACAGACATAAGGTAGGTGGTATATCACAATCATGTACGGTAACTGTTACAGATTACGATAACACAGTCTCTGGCACAAAATTAACATTTACAAAAAGAGATGGGTCTACTGTTACATTTACATCTACAACAGGGACTGCAGGAACAAATGAATTTAAAACACAAACTAATAACAATACCACAGCAAGTAATTTACAAACTGCAATAAATGGACATGCTGATTTTACAGCGACAGTATCTAGTGCAGTTGTAACTGTTACAGAAACTTCACCTTCTGGTACAGAATATTTAACTGTAGAAAGTTCTGATGATGTACGATTAAGTATTACAAGTGAATTACCAGCTAAAGTTACTAGCATAACAACAATAACTGAAACTGATGAAAATCAATTTTGGGCATTAGTTACTAGAATTATAAATGGTTCTACAGTACAATATGTAGAATATTTTGACGATACACTAAATCAAGATTCTGGACTAGCAGGAACAGTTACAGGAGCATCTACAATAGTTAGAGGATTAAATCATTTAGAAGGCGAAACAGTACAAATACTTATAGATGACGCAGTGTACCCTGTGCAAAAAGTTACTGATGGTGCTGTTACAATAAGTTTGCCAAGTACTTTTTCTAGCAAAACTATAGAGATAGGTTTAGGGTTTGTATCAACTATGAAAACATTAAAAGTAGAATCAGGAACACAAGCAGGTAGTGCGCAAGGCAGAAGAAAAAGGTATAATGAAGTTAGCGTTCGTTTACTTAATTCAGTAGGTGTAACTGTAAATGGCGACCAAATACCATTTAGAAGTTCAGCAGATGAAATGGGTAAACCAATACCAGCGTTTACAGGAGATAAAAAAGTTTCCAATTTAGGTTGGGACACTGATGGACAGATTACTATAAAACAGGAACAACCATTACCATTAACTGTTTTAAGTTTGACTGGAACATTAGTAGCAAGTGATTAATTATGGGTTGGGCAATAGGATTAGCAGCAGCAGGATTAGGGTTATCGTTTTTAGGAATGATGCAACAAAGGCAACAAATTGCTAAAATGACAGACTACAGAACAAAACAAAATGCTTTTAATGCAAGTGTAGCTAGAGAAAAAACACTGAAAAAAAATGAAATTTTTAATAAGCAATTAGCAAGTAGATTAAAAGGTGTTGGTTTTAGCGGAACACCAGCAGAAATAGCAGCTTATGAGTATGAAGAAATGAAACAAACTTTAGACACTTTTGCAGTTAGTGAAAGTTTAACAGCTGCTTTTTTAGCAGCAGATGCACAAAACAAACAAGGACAAGCATTATCTGGATTTGCAGCAACAAGTTTGAACTTACTAGGTGGTTATTATCAAACAACAAAACAAGAAGAATTTTATGACAAATTATCAACTAGACAGGACACAGTGAAAGAATGAGTATTAAAGTACCTAAAAGACCTAGTCAAACTAGCCCAGCAGTAACTTTGCAAGGGACACCTACAATGAATGTGCAATCTGGTTTTACAGAATTAGGTAAAGCAGTTGGTCAAATAGGTTTACGAATTGCAGACCATAATGCTAAAGTAGCAAAAACAAATTCTTTGCTAAAAATAGATTCAGAATTAGTAGAATATGAATCAGAAATATTAAGAAAAATAAACGATTTTAGAAAAGCACAAGATGAAGGTGTATACTCTTTAAGTCCAGACGGTAAATTTTTAGACCCAAATAAAGCCCTTCGAGATTACGATGCAGACATGAACAATTATTTAATGGAACGTTCTAATACAATGTCACCAGGTGCAAAAATGAAAGGTCTTGGTGCATTGCAACATAAAATAGAAAAAGGTAGATTTCAAATACAAGAAAATGTAACTAGAGATGTAAAAAAAAATAATCGTATATCTTTAAATCAAAGTCAAAATGTTTATATGTCTGATTTGGCATCAGCACAAACAATCGAAAATGCACAAGTCTATGCTGCAAAACAAATAAATATGGCAGATGCTTCTTTTGCTAACAATGCTTTAACTGCACAAGAATATACAAATAAAAAAAAGAAATACGAAAATCTTTATTTAGATAATGCATTAAGAATTAGTTCTGGTAGTTCTGACCCAAATGACCAACTTGTATATTTAATTAATGGTGGAAAAGTAGAAGGCATACAAGGAGATGAATTAGAATCTGGAGATGAAAGATATATTGATTTATTCGACCGTGTCAATAAAAAAGCAAAGATTACAAAACAAGCCATAGGAAACATACAAGACAATTTATTTATAAAAACGCAAAATCAAATAGAAGAAAAATTAAAGAGTATAGGTCCAGATGCATCACTAGAAGAAATAGACAAAGCACTAAATGATGTTGAAGATATTTTAGAAGGTTCTAATTTAACTTCTGATAATTACAAAAAATTACAAACTTTTGCAGATAATTATTACGATGACAGTTTAGCTTCTGAAAGAGTATATGAATCATTTTTAATTTTTGCAGAATCAGGTGGTTTGCGTGGAGATATGTTTACTAGAGCAATAGAAGCAAATACTGACGGTCTTTTAAGTAGTCAAAAATTAACACGTTTAAAAGAAATACAAGCTGAAAATTTTAAATTAATTAAAAAAGCAGAAACAAAATCATTAACTGCTCAATATAAATTTATTGCTGATATGACAGGTGGAAATAAAGCTTTAATAAATGAAAAAAATACAGAGGATGGCACTTTTAGTTTTGGGGTAAAATATAGCAGAAAAACACTTGAAGCTTTTAATTTATACAATAAATTAATGTTAGAAGCTGACAGAAATGGAATTAATCATGAAACTTTTGTCAATACAAAAGCAAAATTTTTAGGGTCAGATAAAGCAATGACACCTGCTGAGTTTGTAGTACAAACTATTAATAGCAGAGCGCCACGTGAAGATTTACAAAATAATGAGAATATCCCTATATTAGGAGATGACTTGTATAATTTAAGAATAAATGAAGCTGAGTTGTTTGAAAAAGATGGAATCTATTATAAAAAAGATGCTAATGATATTATACGTATAGATATGCTTGAAACTATTAAAAAAAATGAACCAATGTTAAATTTGTTAAGTACGAGAAGAATACTTAGAGTTGATATGGGTGCAGATGGTATACCTATAGAAATAAAAGAATCACCAGAAAAAGTTGCTAATAGACTTAATTTTTATAAATATTTAAAAACAACTAAAATTACAGAAGACCAATTAGATGCAGTTGCAAATATGTTTAACGTTGATTTGCTTACTGAATTACAAGAAATGGAAAGTAATGAGGCAATCCTACAAGGTGTTGGTATAAGACAAGGTGTAAAAACAAACCGTAAGCCAGGAAAAACAATGGCTGAATCTAATTTAATTAATGAAGCTATGAGAAGACCAACAGAACTTGAAAAATCAGTTGATGAAATGGAAGAAAGTGCAGAAATGGAAGTATTACAAGAAGGTGGAGAAGTTTTTAGGAGATTAAGATAATATGGCATTAACAGTTACTCCAACATATTTGGAACTTAAACAGGCTGGTGTTGATGAAGATACAGCTCTTAAAATTACTGATAACACACAAAAACAATTAAAACAGGAAGGTTATACAGAAGAACAAGCAGCTGCAAAAACAGGGCTACAGTCCTCATCTCTTGACAATGTTGTAGATAATGAAATTCTTACTACAAACCAAGAATTAGGAATTTTTCCTGATTACCCTACTAAAGATTTTAATGATGTTGTCACACAAAACATAGAAAGAAAAAAAAATAAAATAAAAGCTGACAAAGATAAAGTATTTGAATTAGAACAAAAGCAAATGGAAAGATTCAAAGCTTTTAAAACTACTGATATAAGTCAAAAAGACATATCAGAAAGTTATGGTATAAAAAAAGAAAAAGTTTTTATTACAGATGGTCATCAAAGTTTTACTGATTACATTAAATTTTATGGAAATTATTCACCTTCACAAAGAGACAATTTAACAACATATGCTTCTAGTATTGCCTCTCTTTTGAGTAACAGTAAATTTAAATACGATTCAAGTAGCACTAATGCAGGTTTGTTTTCAATAAATACAACTAATTCAGAATATCCTAATTATGTTGATAATTTAGTAAATGATTATATAAATTTAAGAAAAAAAGGCAATCTAGACTTTAAATTAGATGGTGAAATATTAGATTTAAAAAATGGCATGTCACCTACTGCTCTTAGCACAAAAGCAAGTTTTGAGTTATTTGCTGCATTTCTTTTAGAAAACCATGGAAAAGATTTAGACAATCTTGCAAACGGCGATTTAGAAACAAAACAAGCTATTTTAAAATCATATATTGGTGAAAAAAGATTTGAAAAATTAAGTGAAGAAGCTTTAGGTATTTTTGAAAATTCTGAAACAATTAAAACCCGAAAAGATTTCGAAGATGATAAATACATTTACACTTATGGAACAGCAAGAAATGCTATTTTTCCTAAATCATTACCAAGTTTTTTTAAATACGTTGCACCAAATCTTACTAGCATTTACGAAAGCGATGTTTACCAAGGTTGGCTTAATGCAATTAGTTCATCAGGCGATTTTAGCGAAACAGACTTAGCGTTAAATAGTACTTTTTTTGGCAAGTCTCTAAATGCAGCATTTGGTGAAAACCCTAAAGAATTTCAAGATTTTGTAAATAAAAGAAATCTACTTGACAAAGGTGGAGCTGCTTTATATCATGGTATGCTTTATTACGGGTCATCTGCTCCAATATATAGTTTTCCTGCAACTTTATTAACCAGATTAGGAATGCCTCTTGCAGCTGCATATTCAAGTTTTGCTGTTGAACATGCATTGACAGCAGGTATGGGTAGATTAGTTTCTAGTGGTTATTTTGATAACAGCAATGCTACTGTTAATGATGCTTTAGGAATATTAGCCGATTTGTATACTGATAAAGAATTTCTTTATGAAAATGCAAAATACGGTGGTTTAGGCTTAACAACACATTTCGGTGGTCAGTTAATGTTTCATAAATTTTTACAAAAAGGCAAAGAATATAAAGTTACTGTTAACTACCAAGGCAAACCTACAGAAATGAGTTACATCTATGGTGGAAAACAATTTGAAAAAAGATTAGGGTTAGATTTGCAAAAAAATCCAAAATACACTGGTAAAGATACATGGGAAATGGGTAAACAAATAGATGATTATTTTGATTCCCAATTAAAAGCTAGATTTGGACATGAAAAAATACCGCGTTTAGGAAGCGAAGAACTTTCAACAAATATAGGAAGTGTATTTGGATTAAGTATAGGTAATTCTTTGTTTTTTAATGAAAATCCTGTAGATGCTACTATAGATGCTGCATCTTTTGTAGGCTCTCTTTTTATTGTTAAAAAATTGTTTGGAGCAAATGTTAATAATGGTCAGAAAAAAACAACATATGATTATACTAAGAATGGCTTAGATTTTTATAATCCTAAAAGTGAATATAGAAGTGATTTACGTTATATATTAAACGGTCAACAAGGGCCTAAATATTATGAACATGAATCAGCACTAGATAAATTTCATGATGCAGTAGGTGTTACTAACAATCCTATATATAGCGCACCTTTAAATGAAAAATTACCTGACAACACTGGCAAAATAGTTGCTGACCAAGTTATAACAGAAAAAGGAAATTCTTTTGTAATTACAGAATCTACATTGAAAGGTGATAGTTATACATCAATAGAACCATATGAAAACATTGTTACAGTTCCTCATCAATTAATTGCAGAATTAAACAGACAACCCAATTTTTTATATAAAGCAAAAATATTACAAGAAGATGGTCAAACTAATTCTATTAATTTTATTGATAACCCATTAGAATCTAAGGATGGCATTATATTTTCAAATAAAAAAAAGCGTACTACTAAATATCCAGAGTTACCTACTGGTATTACAACTAAAATTTCTGACACTTTTGATGAGATTATTCGTATACAAAACAGTGTGTTTGCTAATCGTGAATATTTTAAAGAAACATTAGTAGAATTTGCTGGCGATTTTTATCCACGATTAGCAGAATATACCACAGAAACAAATTTAAGAGGAAATGTAACAACTTTAAATGTTGACGATTTAAATTATGGTGACGGTGTTTTTAATATAGACTATATTACAACTGGACAATTAAGCATAGGCGAAGAAACAACAGGATTAGTTTTTGTAAAAATAGATGGTCGTGGTTACGCTTTTCCTGAAAAAATGTTAAAAGAATTAACAACAAAGTATAAAAAAGGAATAGAAGGAGTTGACCCTGTTATTGCTAATCCAGAAAAAAGTTTAGTAGAACCAGTAGGGTTAGGTAAAAAAGATGTTCTTGATGTATATGGTGTATATAAAAAATCTGATTTAAAAGACCATAAATTACATGCTGCAGATTCTGATGTTATAGCATTGGTAGTAGAAGTTAATGGGCAACCTATAGCTAAATTAGCACCTGTAGAAATTAACAATCAAATGCGTAAACAAATTGATATGATAGAAGAGATTATTACTAAACCAATTGAATCAATAAAATTAAATAAGTTAACCGACCAATCTAATAATAATAAAGTAGATATGCCTGTAACAGGCACACATAAAGAAGCAGCACATAATAAAGAAAATATGCCAGATAAATATGTTGAGTTTTTTAGTCAAGAAGTATCTGGATTAGACTTATTAGATGGTTATATTTTAGCAGAAACTTTAAATGTAGGTTCATTAATTTTTCGAGATATGGGAGGCACAGGCTACGCAGGAGTATACAGTCCTAGTGAAAATCGAATAGAAGTAAACTTAGATTTAACTGACTATACTAAACTTGAACCTGCAGTTTTGTTTGACAAAATAAGAACTTTATTTCACGAATTATCACACAGAGAAGCTGATATTCTTACACTAAGCAGAATGACAGACAAAGACAAAGTAGACATGGTAAATACCTGGATTAAAATATTACCGAAACTTCAAACCAATGAATTTGATTATGGTTTTCCTGCAGACATAAATGAAACTAAAATTAAAAAAGCTGTAGATAAAATTGTAAAATTAGCACAAGAATCTGATTTAGGTCAAATAGATAAAATATTAAAAGATAAATATGGCATGTTCTCATATACTGACATAGAGCGATTTATGAAAAACAGAGATTGGGAGAAAGACCCTGACATTAAAGATGCTATGGATGCGTTATTAAAAAGAAAAGGTATGGGTCGTGGTAATATCTTTGGTTTTATATTTAGAAAAAATAATTTTATAGCTGAAATAGTAGATAAAGACGGTATGCCGTTAGAAAATCTGTACGATTTAGAAGCTATGCAAAAAGCTGCTTTTGAACAAGCTCAAGTTCAATTACCTTTCATACAAGAACAACTAATAGCTTTTGGTTTTGACCAACAAGTTACAGTAGAAAGATTGCAAAAATTTTTAGTGGATGAAGTGCAAGCTAGAAAACATTTGCCATATGATGTTTGGCGAAAATTTAACAATGCAGACGAATCAGTTAAAAGTCAAATAGTTGTAGATGTTATAAAAGGTATTATGCCAGAACATTTAAAAATAGTTGTAGAGCGGGTAAATAAAGAAATATTAGAACAAGTAGAAGGTGTACCTATAAGCATTACAGATGTTGCATCTATCGAATTAACAAATTTAATGCAAAAACATATGCTTGAAAATGGTATTTATACTTTAGATGCAATAGCAAGAGAAGCTTATAATGTTAGCTTGTATGCACGACCATTATATGGAAAATTTAAAGCTGAAGTTGAAGAAGCTTATCAAGTATTAACTACAACTTATGAAAACTTTTTTAAAAATTTTAAAATAGAATTACAAGGTTATGAAAATTATGACCCTATAAAATGGACAGGAGATGATTGGATAACTCTTACTAGACTTACGGAAAAAGATATCGAAGCCATCAAAAAAATACCTGGAGTTCCACAAAATGTTTTAAATCAAGTTTATAAAACAAGCTATAAATTCGAAGCAGAAAGACTAGCTAAAGACTTTTCACCATCACAGCTAGAAAAAATTAAAAATCATGTTAAATCTTTAGGCAAAGTAGAAACATTTGTATTTTTTCAGGAAGCATTTGGAGGACCAAGACGTGGTCAAGGCCAGGAAGAAACATATAATATTTATAACTATAGAAGAAGTGGAGAAGAAGTGTGGGCAGACCTTTTAAGTATGCTAATGCTTCAACCAGCAAAAACCAAACAACTTGCTCCTAATGCAGTTGAGTTAATATATAGAAACTTAGATGCAAGGCCAGAGTTTAAAGAATTTTTTGAAGAAAGTGTTATGGGAATGACACCATTAGGCCAAGACAGGTTGTTAACTGCTCTTTTTCAAAATGCTAAATTAACAAAAAAAGCCAAAAAAACTTTGTTAGAAAAAATGAAAACAGTTATGGAAAAAGCAGACAAATTTAAAAATCCTGATTACAGAAATTTATGGCTTATGACTAAACTCAATAGTGCTTTTGCACACTCAGAACATTATATTAGATACGGTGCTGGTAGACCTGGTCCATTACAAGATATAGAAAATTGGAATCCAATAAGACAAGAATATGAAGGTTTAAATTTAGCAGACATGACTAAAATGAAAATAGACGATTTAAAATATATAGAAACAGTTCAAAATAATTTAGATGCTAAAGTTACTTTAGAAGTAATAGAACCATTAACAGTAATTGCTAACGAAAACGGAATACCATATGAAGTTTTTGAAAGTTATCTTGTAGCTAAAAGTGTTATTGCTACACAAAAACATCAACTTCAAAAACGTACACCTATGTATTTATTGTCAGAAGCAGGTTTTACTCAAGAACAAATTGAAGAATTTAGAAAGGCTTTTGGTGACAATTTTAGGACTTTAGAAGCAGTAGTAAAAAGATTCGAAAGTCAAGATGCGCCTTACATACAAAAGGCTATACAAATACTTAATAATTTTACAGGACGAATTACAAAAGATTTTATGACTACTTATATGTCTAATCAAACTTTGATTTCAAAAAAAGAATTTGACAGATGGTTAAACGAACCAGACTATGTTGCATTAGCATCTTTTGACAAAGCATTAGAAAATTTAGAGAAAGGAGTTATACCTTTTAGTAAAGGCATAGCTATGAAAAAAAGAACTAAAAATGGCATGGAAGGTGTTTCTTTATTTCCAATAGAATTAACAGTTTATAAGTTAAAAGTTCTACTGAATATGCATAATGAAAACGAATTAAAAAAAATTCAATTTAGTCCACATCCTTACGATGGTTTTGCAGAAGCAGCAAAAGCAGCTGGTATGAATAAAAGCGGATATTTAGATACAGCATATGTTGAAGAAATGATGGAATGGTACAAGACACATGACGGCAAAAGAGGTTTTTTCTGGGAAAAGGAACAAATAGCAGAAACTTTAAATGTTGGACTAGGTGACATTTTTCCATATTTTATTCCTGGTAAATTTTTAAAAGGTAGAATTAAAACACCATTTGAAAATAAACAATTAGTTGAAATAGCAGAACAATATGCACAAGATTTAAAAAGGTTTGACATAGAAACTTATATGATGGATGGACCTCTAGAAACAGCAAACAATCGCAATAAATTATTTGAGCAATTTAAAGCTAAATATGAACAGGTTTTAGAGGCATATAAGAAAAAAATTGTTGATTCGCCAGCAAGAGTTCGTATGGCAAAAAAATCAGTCAAACCAATTGAAAAAGTAATTAGGGCTAGAACTTACGAAAATGGAAACGATGGATTGTTGGAATATTACGAAAGTCTACCACCAAGCAAAAAAGTCTTAATGAAGTATGTAACATTGTCAGGTAAAGATAGACAAAGAAATGCACAATTTAAAAAAGAAGGCGAGCTTGTAGTTATTGTCAAGGATATAGAAGTAACTTATGAAAAGACTGAAGATGTTGCAAAAGAAGGTAAAAAAGTAGTATCAATGCGTCTTCCTAAACAGGAATACATGATTGACAAGGCCACAAAAACAAGAGTACCTACTGGCAGATATTCTACTACGGGTGAAATAGAAACAGTTAGAGTAGTTGTATCAGATTTGGCACGTACTGATTTAAATTTTGACCCACCTAATATAGCAGAAAGAATTACAACTTCTATAGCTAGTATATTCCAAAGAGCATTAACAACACAAAATGCTGGTTTTATACTTATGAATGGTGTTTTAGATTCTGGTACAATTTCTATACAAAATTTAGGCTATGACAATGTAATTTTTCCTAAAGGTATAAAGTGGACAGAAAAAGAATACAAGTTAGGTGGTTATAAATTTAGATTGCCAAAGAACTTTAAGAAAGAAAGCACATCTTATTTTATTGAATTAAATGAATCTCTAAAAGATAATTATAAATTAGTCTTTGACAAAAATACTATTAAATACTATGAAAAAGCAGTTTATGCACAAGGTTTAGTTTTACCTTATACAGAAAGAAATGTATATAACACAGATATTAGAACTGTAATAGCAAATGATACAGATTTAAAAAGTTATATGGAACAGCTAGAAATTGTTAAGAAAGCATATGATGGCGATTTACATAAATGGTATGTAAGCACACCAGCATATTTAATGGCACAAATAAAAAACTATTTTGCAACAGTAGAAAAAGCAAACAAAGTGGTTGAGTTGTCTACTAAAGAAGCAAATTATAAATATTTACATAAAGAAACTAAACTTACACCATTACAAATAAAACAAAGAGTTAGAAATGTTGGAGTTGATTTTACAGATGTGCAACCTTGGATGACTAATCTGCAATTTATTTTTCCGTTTTCTAAAGTTATAAACACAATATTTAAAAATTCTTACTATGATTATGAAAGAGATATTAATGAAGGTAAAACAAGACAAACGCCTTTTGGAAAAATTCCTGAAGCTAAACGTCTTTCTAACTTATTGTATCTGAGTATGGGTCTTGTCGTTTATGATTTGTTATCTGACTATGGATTTTTAGGTCAAGAGTATAAATACAAAAGAGGTTATATTGACCCATTTACTCACACAAGTAGTTTGACCATTTCAGGCAATGCCTCGATTAATGAAGCAGGAGGTGTTGAAGTTGACCAATACAGCATACCTTTACCTTTTCAGGTTGTATTTGCGAAGCTATGGATAGATTCTTTCATAAGACCTATGTTTAAAAAAGCAGCAGAAATAATAGGAACTATAGAACCTGGTGAAATGGATTTTAGAGATAAAGGAATACCTTTCTTTGGAGGAAGTGGTCCAAATGTGGCTAGACCTGAAACGTATATTTTTAAACAAATTCCATTTAATACAAGTGCAGGTGGGGCGTTAAAAATAATATTAGACGTTGCAAGTCCAGGTCACGAAATTGAACATTCTCTAACAGGCCAAGCATATATGGACAAAGCTTTTGCTGATGCAGCAGAAGGCAAAGGATTATTTAGTAAATATTATTTTGAATACTTAGTGGCTAAATTAAAAACTATTGTTAAGATGAATGCACCATCGCAATTTTCTTTTATGACAAATTACGATATAAATAAAAAGGGAACAACTTCACGAGGAATGAAGGATGTTCCTGGGGGTGCTGCTCTTGCTCCTTTCTTTAGAAGTTCAGAAATAGATTACGGTTTAACTGGTTTAGCTAAACAACAATATATAAGAAGAGCTGAGAAAAAAATAGATAGACGTATTGTATTGCAAAAATATTTTGGAGGAAATAGTTTGTCTAAAACTGAATACAATGTTTTAGCAGAGTATATGATTAACGCAAAAGAAAAACCATTTTTAAGACAAATGCTAAAAAGTAAGTTTGGTTCTAAGTTTGACAAACAATTAGACTTGATATTAAAAGCACCGTCACGAAACGAAATGCTAGAGCTGTTAAGAAGGCAACGAAAAAGTATTTCAGGTTTATCTATAGACGCAGAAAAAAATGCTGATGAGATTAAAACAAAATCTAATTATCAGGAGAGAAAGAAAACAGACAGAGTAGATAAGGATTATTATTTCGATTTACTCAAATAAAGATGTATGTTAAAATAACGAGGATAGAAAATGGCAATATCAACAACAATAATTAAGAATAGTTACAGTGGAGACGGGTCTAATGATACCTTTGCATACCAGTTCAAGATAGCTGCAGATGCAGACATACAAGTTATTATTAGGTCATCTACTGGTGCAGAAACTGTTAAGACCCTTACTACACATTATACAGTGACAGGTGCGGGAGTTGCAACTGGCGGTAATGTAGTTTTTGAATCTGGACACATACCTACAGCTACTGAAACAGTAGTTATAAGAAGAAATACAACACAGACACAAACACTTGACTTAGTAGAAAACGACCCATTTACAGCAGATTCTGTAGAGGGTGCATTTGACAA
>Ga0098041_1000227_pt1 | contig 23000 bp, 26 predicted proteins | sample 8_EtaG_FD_77066 | JGI IMG/M metagenome (GOLD analysis project Ga0098041, IMG submission 77066) | Marine viral communities from the Subarctic Pacific Ocean - 8_ETSP_OMZ_AT15162 metaG | ecosystem: Environmental > Aquatic > Marine > Oceanic | place: Pacific Ocean | collected 2015-01-08
AAATAAACCTAAATATTTAGCAGTAGCACTTTCTGTGTACTTGCCATAAAAACCAATATCAACTGTATTTGCAGCATTGTCTTTAGCCATTGAAATTAGTGGGTCTTCCACATTAAAATGGTCTGTATTTACAGTTGTTGTTGTTCCATTAACTGTTAAATCTCCTGCTATTGTAACTGCACCCCCAAATGTAGCAAGTGAATCTTTGTTATCTAAATACAATATACTATTATTAGAGCCATCAATAAACTTAAAACCACCTCTACCAGCGTTAGCGTGTCCAGCATCTGCATTTGTTTTAAAATCTATTCTACCATATCCTGCACTTGCATCTCCTGAATTTTCAAGTCGTTCTATAGTTGTAACAATATCAGCAGAAGTTATTTTTAAACTATCATCAGTAGAACCTGCTGCTCTGGTTACTGTTAAATTTGTTGCAAAAGTTCCTTCACCACTTGCAACGACACTTCCTGTAACACTAACTCCTGTATTTGAAGTTTCAAATTTCTTTGAGCCATTGTAATAAAGTTCTACTGCTGCACCATTTATAAATTTTGCCATTTCCGTAGCATCATCATTATCTCTAATAACAACATCATCTTCAGCTAATATTTTTATGTCATCCCCATCACATCTAATGATTAAATCTCCTGTATTATTATCAATAGTAGCATTTGAACTATCGTGAATTATTTGCAAGTCGTTTGAATCTCCCATAAATATACTACCACCATCAGCAAATTTCACCTGACCTGCACCCATTACAAGATTACCTGTTATGTTTGCACCTGTTGAGCTAGTTTCAAATTTCTTTACATTGTCGTAATACAACTCAACTCCTGCACCCTCTGTAGCTACTAAATAATCTTCATTAGCTGAAGTTCTTAATTTAATTGAAGTTGAGGACTTTATATTTAATATGCCTGTTCCTGTGTCTGATATATAAGAGTTTGAAGCATCGTGATATATTTCTAAATCCCCTGCATTACCCCAATAACTTTTAACACTATCTAAATGTACTGTGTTTTTATAAAAATATATTTCCTCGTTTCCTCCATCTAATTTTATATATTCTGTACTTCCTCCACTTCCATCATCCAAGAAAAAAGTTATATCGCTATTATCAGCTTCCTGTATAATATTAAAATGCCCTGTATTGTTTTCTATTTTACTATTTGAGCCATCGTGTTTTAAGCTAAAATCCCCTGCATCTCCCATAGTAATAGAATCATTATCTCCTAAAGCTAAGCCATCAGAAGTTACTGTTCCTGTTACTGTTGCTCCTGTTGCTGTCGTGGTTATTTTAGACGAACCCGCGTGATACAGAATAGCAGCACCACCTGCAGCAAAATTTGCCATTACAGCCGAATCTGTTGCACTTCGTATTTGTACATAATTAGCACCATCTATAAATAAACTACCAGTTCCTGTATCTTTTATATATGAGTTTGAAGTATCGTGATAAATATTTAAATCTCCTCCAGTTCCAAATCTTAACTTAATATTATCTAGCATAAATGTTTCTTTGCTAAACACATTAATTGTATTAACACCATCTAATTTAAAATATTCAGTAGTTCCACCAGAACCATCATCTGCTTGAAAAATTATGTCTTTATCAGCAGTTATATTTTTAATAACAAAATCTTGTGAACTGTTTGATAATCTACCATATTCATTACCCCCTGTTTTTAACACTATATCTCCACCACCTGCATCTAATCTCATATCATCAACAGAAGCAATAGTGAAATCCCCACTTCCACTCTCTGTGAAAGTAGCTGCATTAGAACCATCCCCTGTAATAGATAAAACGCCTGTGATAGTTACATCACTACTAAATGTAGCTCCTGTAAATACTGAACCACCTGTTGCTGTTAGTCCTCCTGTAACTGTAGCCCCATCTGAAGTTGTTTCAAATTTCTTGCTGTCATTAAAGTAGATTTCTCCTTTACCTCCTGCATAAAACGCAGCTAAGGTTCTTGCTGAATTATCTTTTAAAATTATATTTGAGTTGCCTATTAAGTTTCCTCCAAAAGTAGTTGTACCTGCTATTACTATATTCGTTGGTAGTCCTATTTGAAGTTGTTGGCTACCTCCTGATGTTTCTATTTCATTTGCTGTTCCTACTACTGCAAATACTTGGCTATCTAAATCAACACTTCCTGTTCCTGAATCTCCACTAAAATCTAAATCCTCTAAAGTTATTCTGGAGGCTACATAATCAACTACTGCTCCTGAAGTAGGAATAGAAGTATCATTATCATTTGAGGCAATTCCATCGGCCTCATCTACAAATTTAGTAATAGAGATATTCTCTCCTGTATCCTTTAATGTACCCCATTCTAAGATATTAGTTACTTTAAGATCTCCTGCATTGTTTAAATGAATACCTGATCCATTACCTGATCCATCTGTTAATTCTCTTAGAGATGAGTTTATTACTGCATTATCAACAGTTTTGATAAGGCCTACATAAGAGTTACTAATTTTTGTGTTAAATAAACTTGCCATTTTTTATCTTTTTATTTATTTTTTTTAAAAAAGTTTTTAACTTCTCTATATTATTCTTTTTAGGTTTATATCTCATAATACCCATCCATTAAAAGTAGATTCATTTGTAGGAGATATTTGATCATTTGTATTGCTGGTAAATTCAGGATAACTACTTTGATTAAAATCCATATAAGATTGAAATCTCCTTTGATACCATTCAGCATTTGTTCTCGCTTTCTCTACTAAATAATCTACTTCATTTTTTGATACTGTTTCAGCAGTATCAGATGAGTGTTTAAAAATCCCTCCATTCCTTATTTGGTATGCAATAAATGGAATTATATTTACTTGACTAAACCAGATTAGCATTGGAGCTATATAATCATTTAATAATGTTTTATATTTAGCATTATCATTAAGATCTATATCTCCTGAAGTAATTAAACTACTTATCTTGTTATATAACGAAGTACCGATTATGTTTTGTATGTCTATCTGCTGAGATAATTTTATAAATTGAATATACTTATCTACATCAATATTTCCATCCATTATGGAATTTCTTAATACATCTTCAGGTTTTATAAATAATGCTACTGCCATCTTATTTCTTCTTTTTTGGTTTCCATCCAGGATAATGCCCTTCATTAGGCATCCTTACAGGAGGCTTAATTGCTAATTTAGATCCTGGAGTTTTTCTATCATATCTTTTAGGAATAGTTCTAGTTGCTTTATAATCTTCTAAATTATTTGATTCTTCAGTATTTGCTCTTAATCTATATAGTTTTCTTTTCCAAATATGCCTACAATAAACCCCTCCCTTAAATTTAAATAAATCAAAGGCTTTACCTTTATGGCCTAGTTTCTTATTAACTCCATCTTCTGAGGCTCTATCAATATCCTCAATAGTCCATACTATACCTTTTTTTGAGAGATTCATCATATTAACACAAAACTCTCTAGATTTATTACCATCTTTCATTGCTTTAGTAGATCCTACTGCATAACTATATCTAATTTTATAAACTCCATTAGGAGAATCTAAAACACTATAAACATTTCCATTATTTCTAGAATAAATTTCATCCTTTAATCCTAATAAATTTCTCACTTTTGAAAGAGTACTTTTTTTCTCTGTAATTAAATAATTAGCCCAATCTTCATTATCTACATCATCATCATTATCAATCTCATCTACAAAAACATAATCATCACTCATCTCCTCTCCTGATTCTGCTAAAATTCCTAATACTCTTTTTGCCTCTTCATCACTCATCTCTCTATCATCTTTACTTAGATCTTCTTGCTTAATTCCTGTTTCTTCTTCTATTGTTTCATCATCTTGTATTTCTTCATCTATTTCAGTAAATTCTAGAGGCTGTAAAGTAATAAAATAAAGGTTTAAGGTTATATTATTATAAGCTAATAACTTATCAAAGTGTTCTATTAATAATTCCTGGAAGGGCCTTATAATTGTATTATCAAAAAGTAAACTAGCAGTTTTAATCTCATCTGCATTGTTACCTAGTCCTGTACTATCTTTAATTCCTAATAACATAGGAGAAACTACTCTATGAGCTAACATAATCTTCTTTGTGCTTTCCTCACTAAGGAATTGATACTGCTGATGAGCATCTGATAATTGTACAGGAGTTATTTCTGCTTGGGCCTCTCTATTATCATTAAAGGCTAAAATGAATTTACCTGCATTACTAGATCCACTAAATTTCTGAGCAATTTTATGCTCTAATAATCTTCTCTCTTCTTCATTAGGAATACCATTGTTAAAATTAATTAACATTGAAGGGCTTAGACCTTGTTGAATATTATTGATATGGTAATTTGAGATCTCTTCTTCTAGTAAACAATATTGAATACCACCTTGATAATCTACAGGAGTATAATAATAAAACCCTGCTGAGTAAGGTTGGATATACATAATCTCTATTGATTCTTTACTTTTACCAAAAGCTGGAATCCTTCTTGGTTTATCTAAAGGTTTAATTTCTGCCCAATCTTTAAAATAATAATAAGCTGGAACTTCTCCATCATCATTTGCTTTTTCAGCTCTTAATGTTTCTATAGGTAAATGTTCTAATTGAGCAATATTTTTTCTATCCTTAGAATAGATAACCTGTATGGCACATTGGCCCATTAATTTTAGATCATAAGATAATTTTCTAACTGTATTAGGTTTCAAAAGAGTAATCATTTTTGCATACTCTTCAGGCTTTTTATTTGCATCAGTAGCATTTAAACCTTTACCATAAATTTGTTGAGAGATCCCATTTATTGCAGCCGAATTTGTTGGAGATCCATTATATCTTTCTATCAGATATTGAAAATAATTATTATCATCTCCATACTCTACCCAATCTTTATTAACTACTTCTTTAATTTGAGGAGCAGTATAACTACTTAAATTAACAAAACTAACTTCTGATTTAGAATGTTTTGTGTATTGTCCTAAACTGTTTCTTAATCTTTTTTTCATATTACAATATACTCATTATTGTAAGAATCATTTGTTTTGTACTGATCCTTATTAATATTATAATGATCATTATCATTTAATTGATCTATATCTTGATCCGTTACAAAAATTCTGTCTTTATAAATTCTGTTTTTTTGATTGGAATCTGTTTGCCATACTTCATCATACATTTCCCAATAACTCAAATTCATATTCCAATAATTAAAATCAGCATATAAATCCAAATCATAATATCTACCCTCTATAAAAATAGAAACAGCTTCTGAATCTACATAAGAGTTTGTAAAAAATAAATAATTTCCACTAGTATCAGAAGAAGGAATACCATTAAAATAATCATAGTTCTTATTTAACCAATTATCCCTTACATCAATAGTAAATGCTCCAAGAAATTCTCTTGGTATTACGCTTAAAGTTTGAGATGCTGAGGTAGTAATTACAATCATTGCTTATATAACGAATTAATTAAATTAATTTGTAAAATAAAAAAGCACCCTATAAAGAGTGCTTTCTTAAATTAAACTAAAATTAGATATATTTTAATTTGGAGTTATTTGAGTTGCTGAGATAGCAGATGTAATAACACCTGAATCTATAAACGCTGGAGCTTTTTCTTCTTGGCCCTCTAGTGTTAGAGTAAATCCATAAAGATCTCCTGATGCAGCTCCTGTTACTATTGTACCCCCTGTTACTTCACATCCATTCTCTAAACCACAAAGGAATTGATTTCCTAAGTAATCTTCTACTACAATATGAGGCCTAGAAACTATAATTAATTGTAATTCTTGCTGAGTAGCATTATCTAAAAATGGTAAAGTAAGATTCAAAGTTTGAGCGTAGAATGTCGTTCCATTCTCTCTAGAACTATTTACTGTTGTTTCTAAACTAGAATTACCCTTTACATCAAATTCAAACCAGGCTTCAGATCCTGCAATAGCAGATATAGTACCATCAGCATCTACAGTAACAGCTCCTAAAGTGCCATAATCTGCGAAATAAACTTTTTTTATTCCTCCAAATCCTGTTTTACAAGGTAATTTTCTTCCTGTTGTTAATACACAAGCCATATTATTATTTTTTTAAAAGTTAAACAAAAAGGGTAGGGTATTAAATCTACCCCTTCTTATTATATTATACTGTTGGATCGTATAAAACAACTTCAGTTCCATATCCATACTGAACACCTGAAGTAAATCTCATTATTACTCTAACATTTTGCGAACCATCTAAATCGGCCATTGATAAAGTTTTACAAAGATTATGCTCGTTCATAAGACCAGTTCCAAAGTATAGATTAGATTTTTGAGCTAGTACCATTTGATTATTATCTAATCCAGGAGCTAGGAATATATTTACTCCATCAAAAGATAAATCTTGACCTGAATACCACATTTGGCCCTGATCATTAATACCATTTGCTCCAACACCGATTGAATAACCTCCTAAAGCTCTTACATAAGCCTTAGCTACATTTTGAGAAACATAAAGATTCAAATCTTCTTTCCCATAAAGAGCTGCTGGACAAGCATCTACTACTTTAGCCATTTCAGCTACCACATTAGCGTGAGTAACAGTAGTTCCTGTAATATCAGAAACATCTGTATCTGCTTTGAATAGAGTTACTAATCCATCAAATTCTCCTGCTGTTGCATTAGCACCATTCCAAATTGTTTGCTCAGTTTGTTGAGCAACTTTCGCAGCTACTTCAGCAATCAAGAAATCACTAAATTTCTTAGGCATAGTATCGTATGCAGAGTATCCCATTTCAGCGGCCTCCCAAGAACTCACAAAAGGAGTTAAACAAAATTCATTATTTATTTGAAATTCCTCTGGCTGGAGAACTTTCTCAGTTAGAGTTATATTTCCTGCTGAAGTAAAATCACAACTCGCATTAGCTATCAAACCTGATACTGCCATCTTGCTGATGTTAGATTTATATTTAATATTGGGCATTACTTCAATACCACCTTTTGCGATTGTATCGCCTGAAAGTAATGCAGCAGCGATATAACGCCCTGCCCAAGTACCTTCATAATTGCTAGTTACACTTAAAGCCATTTTATTTATATTTATTAGTTATTTAATTTTTCAAAGATTCTATCTTTAATAGACATTCTTCTGTTTTGTGAAAATTGAAATCCTGTAGCTTTTTCTCCTGATTTTGTTTCAGGGCTATGTTTAATAGGCTCAGTAGCTGGTTTAGAAAGTTCTTCAACTTTTTCAGCTTTTACTTCAACTTTAGCCAATTCTGCTTCAGTATCTACTTCTTCAACTTTCTCAGAATTTGGTTCTTTATCTTTTTTAAGATCTGCTATAGCATCTTCAAGATTTTGGATTCTTTTTTCCATACCTTTCCAATCAGCTACATCAGCCTCTTCTTTACGATCTTCTTCTTCTTCTAATTTAGCTTGAGTAAGATCATCAATTAAGCCCTCTTCTTTTACAACTAAAATCTCTCCTGATTCTAGCTCGTAAGATCCGATTGGCATTTTTACTTTATCCTCATCTGTTTTGATGAAAACTTCTTTACCTTTAGAAAAAGCCTCAGCAGTTATTACTGTACCATTTTCTAATTTCCTATCTTCAAGATCTACTTGAATATCTAGGATTGTTTTAATTTTATTAAGCATATCACTACTTTTCATAATTACTATATTAACGATTTATAAATTTAATTTTGCATTTTCAGGATGCTACCCTATTAATTACACCTATTCCTTGAGCAAATAATGAACCATCACAACACTCTATAGAATATGTATTTTTATCTTTACAATAACAAGCTCTTCTATTTCCTATAGGGCTTGTACGACTTGGAAAATAATCTTTATTTTTTCTCACTTAATTTTTTGAGTTTAGTTTCTGCCCATTTCTTAGCAGCTAAGCCACCCCATAACAAATAAGATATTGTGCCACAGGCCTCTCTATCCTCTGCATTATAGTACTCTTCTGCTTTTGATAAATAAGAATACATCCTTTTGATTGCTTGTTCACTTATAGGCTTTCCTTGAGCTAATTGAGATGCTCTAATTGTACTGACTTCTGTAGCACACTTATTCTTTAATTTTTTATTAAGTTCAATACCTTTTTTTGCATTGTTTTTTACTGCAATAGGATAATCTTTATAGGTTTCTAAAATTAAATTTTTACCTTCTTTATATCTAGCATCCTCCTTAATAATTCCTGTAATCATATTAAGCATATATTCTGCCTCTTCTTCTTCTATCTTTTTAAGCTCATCTTTATTTGATTTTGGCTTTTCCATACGATCAGCAAAAAATCCTTCAATACTAAAGCCTTTTACTTTACCTGATTTAACATACTCATTCCAAACCTCATCATTATTTACTTTAACAGCACCCATCCAAGTTCCAACAGGTACATCAAAACCATATTTCCTGGACTTATCTAATTTCTCATCATCTACTAACCAGCTTTCAACTAAAGTAAGGCCATTAATTTCGTGGCTATGTTCTAAAGTAGAATTATTTTGATTGCCATTTCTAAGATAAAGCTGAGATGCTTTTGCTATAGTATCTTTTGAAAAGTAAATATAATACTCTCCATTTAGGTTTTTTCTATATATGGGCCGATTAGGAACAAGAAGAGGGCCTAATAGGATCTTCTTTTTCTTATCAATTTCAGCTAATTTTATTTCTTGATCTTTAAGGGCAATAAAATCTTCTTCTATTGCTGGATTTTCTACTATTGAAATTGCTTCAACTCCTGTTATCTCTTGATCTTCATCTAATATTAATTCTACTATCTTCATAACTTAATAACGATTTTTATATTATATTTTGTATTATAATGATGCACCATCTATAATGTTTCTTTCTAATCCCTGAGCAGTAGTTACATCATTACTAACTACAAAGGCTTGAACAGGATCTTGATTTCCTAAAGCAGTTGCTATCTGACTTATACCAGATCCTCCAACTCCTGTTACTTCTGGAGGAGTAGATTCTACTGAAGGGCTAATTGTAGGAATTGTTGGAGGAGTAGATTCAGATCCTCTTGAACTTCCTCCAAAAGATGATGCTACTGTTTTCTGTTTTTTGATAGCAGCCATAATACCTGTTACAATACCAACTGCTGTTCCAGCATAAGCTATAAGGCCTGGAATAGCTGCTGGAAATCCTAAAGCTAGAGTTGCATTTAATCCTGATGCAGTATCAGTACCACTTTTAACTGCTTTCATTTGACCATCTACCATCATCATTGTAGCCTTTTGTTTTATAACGCCTAGCTCTATTAATAATTCTTGGGCAGCCATTAATTGTTTTGCAACTAAAGCAGCTTTACCTAAGGCTGATTCTGCTCCAAAAATTTGAGTAATTATATTAAGAGATTGTATCTTCATTGCTCTCTTTTTATCTTCAATTTTTTGAGCTTCAGCTAATTCTTTTTCTCTATCAGCAGTTTTTTTATCTGCTAGAGCTTTTTCTTTAGCATCATCTTCAGCATCATACTCAGCTTGTTTAGCAACTAAAGCCTCTCTTCTGGCTGCATCTAATTCATCAGTTACTAGGTTTTGTTCTTCTGCTTGAAGTAAAAGATTTTGGAAATGTTCTTCAATCTTAATTAATTCTAAAGCTCTTTTTTCTTCTTTTGAAACAGCCTCAGCATCTCTTATTTGTTTTTTAAGCTCAGATAGTTTTTTAGCATTTTCTATTTCTTTAGCATCTGCCTCTTTTTGTGCTGCCTTTTCAGCAGCCTCTTCAGCTTTTCTTTCTGCTTTAGCCTCTCTTAAATTTGTAGTAATCTCAGCAGTAAGTGTTTTTTGTTTCTTTAATCTTGATGCCTCTAATTCAATAACCTTAGCTCTTAATGCAGCCTCTTCATCTAGATCTTCTTTTGTAGATTTACTTAATGAATTTTCTAATGTCTTAGCATCAGCTCTTAATTTAGCTGCTTCAATTTCTTTAAGTGTAATTTCTTCTTCTATTCTACCTGCCTCTTTTAATGCTGCTATTCTATCTCCAATAGAAACATTTTCTTTATCAGCAGCTATTTCTCTAAGCTCATTAAATTTTCTAGTAGCCTCAGCTCTATCTATTTGTAATTGCCTTTCTAATTTATCAGCCTTTGCTCTAGCATCAGCAAGTTCTCCAGCCTTTTTAATTTCTTTTGAAGTTTCTTCTCCAAAGTTTTTAATACCTTCTGTTACTGCATTTATTGATTCTCTAGCTCCTTTAAAATCTCCTGAAAATACTTTGATTACTGCAAATCCAAAATCTGAAAGTATATCAGTAACATTTCCAATTACTACTTTAATTTGAGTAAACCATCTACTCATTTTATTTTGGCCCTCTTCTGATGAAGTTAATGCACTTGCTATACCAGCTATTGCTGCAATAATAGGTACTGCTACAAAAGCAACTGCTGCTAATCTAGCTAATTTTAAACCTTTAGCAGCTCCTCCAACACTTCCTGTAAAGTTTTTTGTAGAACTAATTAAGCCACCTGTTTGACTATCTAAAATACCTAATACTCCAGTATAATCAGCAGCATCTTTTTTAGATTTTTTAAGTGTATCATTGGCTCTTTTTCTGTCTTTGTTTACATCTTTAAGGCCTTGTTTTTCTTCTATTAATCTGTTTTTAGTTTCTTTTATTTTTTTGTTTAAGGCATCTCTTCTTTGCATTGCCTTGCCAGACATCCCCTCTGTTTCAGAAAGTTTTTTATTATATCCTGCAAGTTCTTTCTCAAGACCTGATACTAAATCTTCTTGAGCCTCAAAGGATTTATTAAGCTCATCTACATTAGCTTGAGCATCTTTAGTAGATACTTTTAATTCGTATGTTTTAGATACTACTGCCATTTAAGTTCATTTTTAACTTGTTTATATGCTTGTTTAAAAGATGTAGGTAAAGCATACTTACCCTGAGCAATTCTTATATTTTCAGTTACTCCTTCGCATACTTGTAATAAATCTATAATGTTTTTTATCATACTTGAGTGCTTACTATATTTAATAATTCTAAATTACTATCTCCTGTTATTAAGTTTGTCTTTATACTATTAATTCTATAGTTTCTATTATCTAACGAAATTTTATCATTCAATTTTAAATTATATATAATTTTTAAAGGAAGTTTCGCTTTAACTTTAGTTAATCTTCTAGAAGTATTGAATACATCTTGAATATATGTCTTATAACAATTCTCAAATAATGTACCTGTAAAAGTAGATCCTCCTGTAAATTCATTTACCTCTAATTGAAAATTAATATTATCAGTTGAAGTAGAAGAGGCTATTGCTCTACTATTACTAGGTATCCAATATGCAGTATTAGAAGTGTTTGATGTATCAGTAGCTTTAAGGGCTATTGCAGTTGCACTAGATTGATAGATAGCATAAAATATTAATGGAGATCCATAATAAGCCTCCTGATTATCATTAACAGACCACCCCCATTGTATATCTGTATTTTGAGCATTTGCTGCATTTACTAATCTTTGATATTGGATATGTTCAAATGGTAATTCTACTTTATAGGTTTCTGTTGGCCCATCAAAGGATGAATCTCCTTGATATTCTATAGTACCCCATCCTGTAATTTCTAATTGCTCAAATTGTTTTGCTAAAAAAGTTCCTAAACCTTTATAGCCAAATTGTATCTCTTTAAAAGGTAAAGCTACATCTACTTTACTTGTTTTTATATTTATATAATCATCTATGTTCCAAGTTGTAGAACTTGCTGCATAATAATCATCTAATTTTTGTACTACAATAGTTCCTACTTCATTTACATAGGCAGTTAGATTAAACATTTTAAAAATACCTGTAAGAAAATCTAATACTTTCATTTTAGGAATTTGCTCATCTATTACAAATTCAAATGTAGTACCTGTTTGTGTTTGGCTTGTAGATCTCCATTCATCACTCCAGGATGTTACACTACCATCATCAGCACCTCCTAAATTACCTGCTATTGCGAATCTTACACTAGCTGAAGGAAAAGTTACTGTATCAGTAGATCCTACCGAAAAAGTATATGTACCTGATGATAAAGTAAAATTACTTTCAGTAATTAATTGAGTATCTTGTACATCTTGCCTTTGATAAATTAAAGATCCATTTCTAAACACCTTTAAAGTATAATCTGTAGAGGCTGTTGAAGGAATAAAACTAATTGTAAAGCCTGTTATAGTATTAGGCCAAGTAACATAAGTAGATGATATATTAACTCCATTTCCAGGATTAGTAGTTTTTGCTGGAGGAGTACTAACTAAAGAAAAACCTGTTACTGTACTAAATTGCATAGAAACTTGTTGAGCTGGTTCTACATCTCCTTTTTTTCTATGTAACCATAAATATAAATTATACCAAGTAGCATTTGAAGTATTAAAAAAGTCATTAGAAAAAGTAATACTATATTTAGTTTGTATTGCTAATATTATTTCGTGTAATCTTAGAGCAAATTTAAGATCAGACCAGAAAACACCATTAGCATTTGAAGAATCCACATAAACTAAATTACCATTTCCTGTTTTAGAACTATCATAGTATAATTGTCTAGTATGAGTTATTAAGGGAGTAATAAGAGGGCCTGAAGATGATATAAGATTAGCTCTAATATTAGTATGATCATAATCAGTATCACTCGCACTTAAATCTAAGGAAGATAATTGATCATCTCCAAGTAAATCTTTTAAGTTTACTGTTTCTCCAAAGAATGTAATTCTATATCCTGTTGGTTTATTTTTTTTAAGATCTACGCCTTCTAACCTTACAAATCCTTTTTTAAATGGTATATTATTTAATTGAATTTCTCCTGCTACTTTATTTCTTGCATCAAAAGTATTATCAATCTCATATTTATAATAATGCTTAAATAATTTATTATTTGTTTTAGATGAAGGTACTGTAAAAGTTTGAGTAAACTCTGTAAAGATCTTAGCTATATCTTTTATGTTTTGAATTGTTTGAGTTATAGAAACACTCTCATCTTTAAAGAGATCTACTCTAGTACCACTTATAAATAATTGTAGTTTTTGCATTTATCTAACATTGTTTATATAATCAAATGATTCTTCAAATTGTATTGTATATTGTATTAGTTTATCATTTACTGAGGTTTTGTGAGTAATATTACTTGTTTTAACTGTTAAAGGAACTATCTCATCACTACCTGGATTAGTAAATTGAGGCCTTACCATCCACACATACTCAGATAATAACAATTCTTCAAACCAAGCATTGGCATATTCAGGATAATAACCTGATGATAAAGAGTGGGATACCTGGCCTTGTTTATCAACTGTTGCTATAGGATGAACCAGATTAGAATAAGTACCTGTTGTACTAATTATATTTCTTTGATAATTAGTTGATTTTACATTTGTTCTATTAACTTCTTTTAAGAAAAACCAAAGCTCCTGCAATGCTCCATATCTATTTATAAATATAACCTTTCTACCTTCTCCATATTTAGTACAATCTATTCTCTTAAAAGTAACTGTTGTTGTTTCTATTGTATCTGAAGTATCTCCTCCTGCAAAATCTTGAGTTTGTATTGCACCATTTGAATCAGTATATTGAACAGCTCCCTCAGCACCTGTAGGAACGAACACCTCATAAGTATCTGGACTTGTTGCATAATTAGGAGTAAATAATACTGTTCTAGTACCAACTGTTGGATTAGATCCTTGATTAAAAGTACCATACCCATCTAAACCTATATGGGCTACTGTATCAGTACTGCCTATTTGAGTACCTTCAGCATTTGCTTGAGGATAAAATTTTATAGCTCTTGATATTGTGATTGAATTTAATGGATAATCAGGAGGAGATAGTTTAACTGCTGGAGTTAAATAATCTCTACATAATTCAGCTATCTCAAATAATACAGGGCTACCTGCTGTACAATCTTTAATAATAGTATATCTTAATGTACTATCTATAGTAAGCTCTAGCTTAGCTGAAACTGCTCCTGATGGAGCTGTTAGTGTTTCATATCTTGGACTTCTTAAAAGTATTGTAGCCATATCTTATTTTTTTATACCTAGTATTACTTGTTTCTCAGTATCTAACAAAAAAGCATTTAGAAATTCATCTCCAAATCTTTGAATACCTTTATCAAAAGGATTAGAAAAAAACATAGTAGCTCTTAATCCATTTCTCCATATACTGTTTACTATTATATATCTCATAGATTGATAACTCATAAATCTTCCTTTCTTATCTCTAAATTGAAATTTCTTTAACTTTATCCAATTTTCAATACCTGTTGTAAGCCCTCCTTTTGGCCCAGATCCTGATCCAAATTTAAAAGGGCTATTAGAACTTGATCCATAACTAGATTCAGTACCTCTCACACCCTTATCCTGGAATACTCCATAATCTTCCATATCAAAATAAACATAAAATCCTTCAGGCCTTACATCTATTTTAGGTTTTATAGAATTATATAGCTTACCTGATGCTCTCTTACCTTTTTTACTAAGATTAGATTTAGCCTGTTGTACTACATATTTAGCAAACTTATTTACTACTATTTCTAATTCAGCTAGTTTCATAATTTATAATTAATTCCAACACTACTATTCAAAATCTCACTATCCCAAAATTTAACATATTCTCCTTCAAAAAATAAGGATAATGTTTTGCTAATTTTCCATCCAAATATTAAACCTCCCTGATAATCACTCCATTGATCCCCAGATCCTTCAGAGTGCATCTGATTATGTCCTTGTAATCCCCATCCATTTCTATGCAAATAAGAGAAATCTTCATTGCCTTTTATATAATGATGATAAGGTAAAATCCAATTAGCGTAAGCGTGTAACCAAAACTTAGATCTATAATGATAGAAATCTGCTCCTACTATTGGAGCTACCTCCATAAATGGATCTAACTCTGCCCATTTCTCCTTATTAAATCTATTCATTAGATCTCCAAATACTCTATCTCTAAAATCTCTATCTCCATAGGCTACTATTTCTCCATCAGGATCTCTCCATATCCAATCATAGAAAACATCTCCTGTACTATAATCAGTATAAGATGTATAATGGTCAGTATATCCATATTCAAAGCCTAGAGTGTACCAATAGTTTTCTGGATTGCCTTGATCATCTAATTCATTTAACCAAAGCTCTATAGGATTGTATCCATAGGCTTTTTGATGAGATCTAGCTATAGCTCCAACAGATATACTTAGTTTTTTTCCTATTGGCAGTTTAAATCTTACCTCAGCAGATTGATATTCAAAATCTACATTACCCTGCTTTCTTTGTTCTATTTTAACGATATGATATTTACCTGTATGTCTTAAAAAGTATCTTGAATTTTCAAACTCTTGAGATCTTTCTCTTTCTTTCTCAAAGTGGAATAAATACTCAAAGCCTTTTACTGCTCCTGTAGGAGCTGATATACCTACCATATTCTCAGATCCATCTATATAGTTTTGTTTAACCTCATAATCATATCTAGCTAATCTTCTTATACCAAATCCTAATCTATAATCAAAAGGATGATATAGAGTTTCATCTATAACTTCTGGAACTGCATATAAATCATCAGGATTAGTTCTTATAAAATAATCAGGATATTTACTTTCATAGGCCTCCTTAATATCTCCAGCTACATAAATAGTAGAATACTTAAATACCTCATCATATATTTTCTTAAATACTTGGCCATTAACATTTGTTGTTAATAATATTAATAATATTGTTATTAGTTTTTTCATAATCAAAATTTGTCCTCTATTAGTTTGTCTATATGTTTGTTAATTACTTCTATGCAATTTTCAGGAAGTTTAAGATCAATACCACTTTCTACTCTTGTTATTTCTTTACCATTATGATACAGTATTATAGTAGGTAAATACTTAATCTTTTCTTCTCTAAATATTATTCCTTTATCCTCCATTTTAAAATAGTATATATTATATACTTTAAAAGGAGTTAATTTTATTTCAGAATCTTTTACGAATCCTGCTGAGAATTGTACTATACTAATATCATCTTTAAAATCTTGACTATAAGAATAGCCACTAATTAAGATTGATATTATAAGTATTATTTTTTTCATTTTAGTTTCTACTTATTTCATATAATCTATCATCTATTTTCTGCAAGTTTTCTTTTATCTCATTTATATCTTTTGATAATACATCTTGTTTCTCTTCTAATCTTTTAACTGTTTCTCTTACTAGCTCATCTTTATATTGGAACTCTATAGGATTAACTGAGTTTTTTTTAAGCTCTTCTACATTAGTAGAATTTTGAGCTACTGAGGAGGATAATGTAAAGTAAGTAGTAGCTAGAGATATTGCAAAGAATATTATTACTCCAATAGTTTTAAGTTCAAGCGTTAGTTTTGAGTTTTCTGAAACATTCATTTAGCAAATAGTTATATCGTTATAAATAGTAATATCCATTGTAGCTGTAAATCCAGCTAATTGATTTTCAAACCTATCATAAAAAGGTTCTAGGGTTGGATCTGAATCTAACTGATATTGCTCAGTATGTAATGATCCTCTTCTTAATAATTGTATTAGTTTATTTAATACTCCTAATTGAGTATTTAGTATATCTTGAAGATTATTATTTCCTGTAAATATATCTACAGGTAAATCTTTAGATTCATTTACAATATCCATAGCAAGTACACTAACATTAAAGCTCAGAGTTTGTTCTCCTACTACTACACTATTTACTATAATATGAGCCATAGGAAACATATCTTGCTTTCTTAAATTAACATCTGATATATCTCCTGTAGTAACAGTATTAATACTTTGATCTTTAAGGAGCTGATCCTTTAAAGTATTTGTTATTTGGTAAAATCCTCTTATTCCCTGATTACTCATTTAATTTTCTTTTTAATTTCTTTTGCCTCCAACTCATTTTTATCCTTCATATAAGATAACCAGGTAAAACATTTATGAACATTTAATTTAGTGATATGTTCAATTTTTGTAATGTCTGATCCACATAATTCCCAAATCGCATTATACCATCCCCATTTTTTTCCAAAGTTAGATACTGCTGATAAATCTCCCTCTGATCCCCCTCCTCCAAAGATTTCAGGATATGATTTGATAAATCCAGACCTAGTTTCATCAAAAAAAAAATTGATGAAGTAACAGCACTCATAGGCATATCTAATAAATACTTATCATTCTCTACATTGTACTCATCAATAGCATACTTCTCTCCTATACTTGTAAGGATGGGCCTGTATAGTACATTCATTGCTTTTTCAATATTATCCCAATCTCCAATATATGTATCTAGATCTATATACTCTCCTAGTGTCATATCATCTAACGAAGGATGGAAACCATATTGAGTTTCTCCTAGTTTAAATTTTCTAACTAAAGAAGGCTTATCATTAAAGGTTTTATCTAATATGGAGGCTACCTCTTCTGAATCTTTATACTTCATTCTATATACTTCTTTTAATGATACCTTACAAAAGATCTCAAGCATTTTAGCTCTTATAAATTTAGGATCATCATTTTTTTCTTGGATCTTTAAAAAGTGTTTATAATCTCTTAGAGAAACATCATCCATACTTCCAGGAATATCTAATTTTATTTTCATACTATTATAACGAATTTAATTGAACATTTTATTTAAAAAAAAAAGTAGGCTAAAGATACATAAACCACTCAGAAATTGTACCTCTGCCTACTAACCAAACAAACTAACCTAAACAAACTATGAATAAAAGTGGTTTAGAAATTTTGCTTATAATCTTTTAATAGTTTTTCATATTTATCTTTTAGTTCTTGATGTTTATCTTTTAGATCTCTTAGATCTATCTGGGCCTGATTAGCTCTTTGTCTATAATCACTTATAGCCTCTTTATGGAAAGCTATATCTCTCTGGATCTCTACTACATAAAGGGTAACCTCTAATAAGTTCTGATCAAAACTTTTAAGCTCTTTATTATTAGGCTTTAGCTTTCTCCATTTTTTAACCAGGCTTGAGCAGAGCTGCATATTATTATAATACTCAAGATCCTTTAAGTTCGTTACTTTGTCTATTGGCATACTTAAAGTTAATAAATTTTATCCATAGTAGATAACCATAGTTATCCAATATAGAAAAAAGATGGAGAGAACAAACAAGAACTCTCCAATCATTTTTGATATAAATTTAATCTTTTTCATAAAACACTTCATCTAATACTGTTATATTATCCCAATTAGTGAGGGCATAATTAATAAAATTATCAATATGCTTTTTATCTTTGAACTCTCTATTTACATAAACAGGCCTAGCCTGTCTATTCCTAAATACTAATGTAGCTTTTATTGGCATCCTTTAGTTATTATAAATAAGTAATTATTTCTTTTGCGACCTTTCTTAATTCTTCCTTATCGTTAATCAATTCTTCAACTTCATCAGCATAAAGTCCACACTCAATAACCCTAGTTAAATATTCCATTATTGATTTTTGAGTAATCCAGTATGCTTTTGTTAGCAAACTTTTAGAAGGCATAATCCCTTCTCTCTCATTTGCTTCCCACATACTATAACGCCAACTAGGGTCATTAACCATACTATATAAAGCATCCTTTTCAAATTTAATCATATACTCTCGGCTTTTTGGTTTTTCAGTATCAATATATTCTCCTTCTGCATTTACTAATTTAATAAATCTTAAGGCATTTGATTTTCTGCTAAATCTTATCTCATTAGTACAAATTTTTCTAGGTTCAAAATCCATTTCATCATTCCATTCAGGAGAAATAAATTTATATTCTACATAATGACAAGCTCTATTAGAATAACTTAATTTAGCATTAAATATTTCTGTAGTGTCTTTATTGGAAATAGTTACTAAAGGATTATCCCCTCTAGTTGAGTATTTCATTTTATTATAAACATCAATTATTTTCATTTGTTTGGTTTTAAATTAGAGGCCTTTTAATTTGTCTTAGAGTAGCTACGACCTTTTTGCAGCATTTTGCTATTTAAGGATAACTCCTTTGTTGCCTCGTTAGGTATCTTGCTTTGACCTTTGCTCACTCAACCGATCCGATATTAAATGGGATCTGACTTTAACAACACCATAAAGATATAATTAAATATTGGATATATCAACAAAAAACTTGAAAACTTTTAATTTATTATGTATCTACCTCTATTGGGATTTTTTAATTCCATCATTAAAGCATACCTACAAGCATCAATACAATCAGGATGAAGGCCTGTAGGTTTCTGGAGGTTATTGCCTTCTTTATCTTTATCCCATACATATCCTTGTAGCTCTCTTATTAGATTCTTAGATCTTGAAGTAATATAGATCTCATTTTGGTTTATTAGGTTAAGACCATATACAACTGAATCTCTACCCTTAGTAACAGGAAATACTTTATGCCCATAGTTTCTCAGCTCCTGGATAGATTTAGGTTCAGCTGAATCAGCATATATATTATAGCTTATATTGTTTTGTCTAATGAAATAACTTAGATCTCTATTTAACATTCCTTTACGATATAGGATCTCATCAAAGATATAAGCATCATTCCATTTGTAGAGGTTTATAATAACAGAAGGATCTACAGAATAGCCTAGATCTAATCCAGCACAAAGTATTCTAGCATCAGTTGGTATTTTATCTATTGATTTCCAATCAGGAATACAAGCTCCTTCTAAACTGCCTATCTCTCCAAGTCCATATACCCTCCACCAATTAGCCCAATATGTAGAAGTATTAGCTTTATCCTTAGCCTTCTCTATTTCTCTTACTATTGATTCAGGGAGGCTATCATTATCTTTATAAGTAAGGGTAAGGAAATCTGTATCTTCTTGGCCTATTAATTCTTTATCTACCCAGAATAAATTAGTTGGATTATAATCTAACCAAATATTATTAGATGTTCTTATAGCTAATTGCTGATAACTATCAAAGTTTACATTGTTACACTCATTTAAGAATAGATCAGATCTCCTAGCTCCTCTTAGTTTATCAGGCTGATCTGTACTAAAGAACTCTAAGTAACTACTATTATGAAATTCGTATTTTAAGGTACTTCTATTGTACTTTCTCTCATCATATCTATTCAAGGCTTTAAGGATGTTTAGAAAGTCCTTTAAAGCTCCTCTACGAAGATGAGGCACACTCTCAGATACCACACTAATCTCAGATCCTGGATTCCTTATTGCATAGTCAATTAATATAAGAAGTATTGCTATTGTTTTACCTGCTGAAGATCCTCCCCTAATTATCTTTATTCTCTTATCTAGATTTCTTAGTTTATCTAATGCTAAGGTTTTTTGTATTTGCATTAATCAATAAATATAGGCAGATCTTCGTTTATATGTATGTCCTTAGTTTCTTTGGGCCTACCTGCATAATAATTATAAAAGAGCTGAACATACTTATAATCTCCTTTTTTTAATCCTGCCTCTAATGCTTCAAATGCTAAAGGTTCTAAAGGAGTTAATTTCTCTATTAGATTTAGCTCTTCTGATTTAGGTTTTCTACCAGCTCCTTTTCTTTTGCCTCCTCTATTTTCTACTTTCATATTTTGAAAAACTTTGATTAATCAAAAATATAACGAAATTAATTAAGTATTTTACAAACCACAATAGCCAGAATCACATTCGTTAAAATCATCTTCAAATAACATTCTTTGTTTAAACATTTTTTTTATGCTTTCGTAAGTAACTCCATTTTTAAATGTTCTTGCTCCATTTCCATCTTTTTCTGCATTTATAAACCAATCAAATTTGTTTGGATGTTTTTCTGACATTAGCTTTAGTAGTGCAGCATTTCTATGAAAACAACCTATGCAATTATTCATATATGCAAACCTTACTGGCTTACCTCTCCAGAAGTTTTCAATATCATCTTTCCATATTTGATCTTTGATTAAAGGAAATTCAGGTTTTTGCCATTCTATATCTGCCCATTTGTTTTGATTTGTTTTGCCTCCTCTTTTTCCAACTATAGTTTTGTGTTCTAAAAAACCTTTCTCATTAGTTCTGCCAAGCATTGATTTAGCTCTCCTTTGTTCGTTTACTCTATATCCTATTCTAGTAGTAATTGGTTTTCCTATTTCTTTTTGCCACCACTCAAAAATTGGTTTTAATTTCATTTCAGTTGTACAAAATCTTTGTGTTACATTTGGTAAATATTTTTTATCCCCCCTCCCAATTATTTCATCAAAAGTTTTTCCTGTTACCCAAGTAATCTTTCTTCCTATATATTGTTCTAAATCTAATATTGTATGTATAATAACATCATCTTCTAATGTTCCTATAAATTCTGTTCCTATTTTATCAGAAACAATTTGCCTAAGTTTTTTATCTGGATACAAACACTTGGGATCATCAGTTCTAACTAATGAAAACACATCATAATCAGCAGAATAATTGGCTGCTATATATGCTGAGGTTTTACCTCCACTAATAGAGTTTACTGTTTTCATCTATCATATCCTTCTTCATTTTGTTCTAATTCTTTTTCTAAGTTGGCTAAGGATCTCCAACAGATTTTAGCACTATGCCTAACTCCATCAGTATCTATTTTACCTGCTTCAAATAAATGCCTAGTAAGAGCATCTAATTCATCTGTACTTTTAGATCTATCCCAATGTAGAGGTTTATCTGGATGATGCTGCTGATTTCCTATATATGAAACCTTAGCTACTTCAGCTAGAGCTTTAGGAAAGTATTTTATTAATCCTGTATATATAGGTATCTGTTTTCTTTTGTCTTTATTAGTTTCCATTATAAAACCTTTTCTTTCCAGGCCCATTCTCTCTGCATCAGATCTATTTTTTCTTTTACTTGAGGTTTTTTACTTTCAGGGATATTAGCAACTAATTTTACTAAAGGATCTTCTAATTTCTTTTTTAGATTATTACATTTAGTTTCTAACATATCTACCTTATTTATTTCATCCTGATCCTCCTCCATAAAATCAAACTCATTTAAGATCTTAATTATATTTTCATTTGTTTTATATATGTACCATTTCTTATAACTGTTTATTAGAGTAGCGTGATTTACAGCCCAGCCTTGAGAAGTGTAAAACTTCTCCATTTTTTGCCATCTCATTTTTAATTTTTCTCTAAGTATATAACATAGTAATCCTCTATGCTCTATTACATTTCTTTTTCTAGTTTTTTCAAAAAGATTTATTCCTGATATTTCAGTAATTTTATTTGCTATATCTATTGCTTTCATATTCTTAATTTTAGTAAGTGATAACATTCTGAGTATTTTTCTTTGGCTTTACTTTTATATTCTTGTTTAAATAACTCATATAATTTCCTAGTATATTGGTATTTTGTTTTGCACCCTTTATAATATTTCTCTGCAAATTTAACTCCTTTACCTTTAAAGTAATTAACATTATCAGCAGAATCTCCAATAACACATTGAGAATAAAAATTATATAAAGCCTGATCTTCTGTTATATCATATATTTCTTTTTTTACATAATTATATATCATTGCTGGAAATTGTTTATAATCTTTATCTATTGATACTATTAAAACTTGATCTCTACCAACTTCATTTTTTATTCTATTCCAATTCGCAGCTACAAGATCATCTGTTTCTAATCCTCTTGTATATATACTATTATATGTTTTCTTTACAAAGTTATGTAGCTCATATAATAAAGGAGGTTTTTCTTGTTTCTTTCTATTTGCTTTATAAGTAGGAGTGATCATCTTTCTGAAATTTCCTGAAGATCCTGAGAATGTTAAAATGTTTTGAATATCAAAATGCTCATCAAGATCATTAATCATTTTCATAAATTGTTCTGAGTATTTATCTTGAGCATCTCTAATATCTCTATAATATATATCATCAGGTTTCTCTCCATTTATTCTAGTTCTATAACAACTAGCAAAAATTAAAGAATCAGCATCAAATAAAATTGTCATATAAAATATATAATAATGTTAATAATAAACCTATGATTGATAAACAAGTAACCTTCATAGTTTCCCTATATTTTTTGTCAGACCTTCCCTGCCTTGACCTGTATTGCCTCTTTTTCATAACCTCTTGATTATCAGTTACTT
>Ga0098041_1000231_pt1 | contig 22762 bp, 22 predicted proteins | sample 8_EtaG_FD_77066 | JGI IMG/M metagenome (GOLD analysis project Ga0098041, IMG submission 77066) | Marine viral communities from the Subarctic Pacific Ocean - 8_ETSP_OMZ_AT15162 metaG | ecosystem: Environmental > Aquatic > Marine > Oceanic | place: Pacific Ocean | collected 2015-01-08
TACTTTAATTAAAGCAATAGGAACATCCAATTGAGCATAGTCAGGAACTCTTCCTGTTACTGCATTAGAACCTCTTAATACTATAGTATCATTACCGCCTCCATTATATTTAGCAACTAACAATAAATAGAAATCTTGAGTTGCATGGGGAGTAATATCAACTGCACCTGTTCCCGGATTATAAGCAGTATTCATAGCAGTTGCGGTTAAAGCATCAACTGTCTTAACTGAACCATTTCTAAATACATCTCCCCCTACAACAGCAATAGTAGTGAATCCACCTGCTTGTGCAAAAGTAATATCAAAACAAGTATTGCTGCTTTTAATTACATAATTACCTCTAATACCTAGACTTAATGATTTAATTAATCCAGAATGAGGATAATCTATTGTATCTGTTATTTGCGCTGTTGTTGTTGCACCGGTTGTTGTACTAAATTGGTGCGGATTAGTTATTGTTCCCATATTACTCTACCTCCACGATAAAAATTATTTCTAAATCACTTGTGTTTGCAACAGGCCCGATTCCATCGAAACTAAGCCTTGTTAGCATATTATTTTGAGCATCAAAAAAGCCAGCCTCTCTGACTACTTTGCCATTTAATTTACTATTAGACCCTGCTATTCTTAATGAAAATTCAACTACATTGTCATCTGATTTAATAGCATTAACAGTATAAGCAGATGAAGCGGCCCCAATATCCACATCTAACGCAGTAGAGGCAGGACTTGTTGAATTACCTCCTTGTCCCACTTTAGCCGTTCCAGCAATCATTGTTCCTGTATCGTTCGATACTCCATTTAAAGCCTCCGCACTTTGAGTATGCGTACCGCCTTTTAATAACAATACTGCATAATCAGCCAATAATTCTTTAAACTTATCAGTTATCAATATTCTTCCTCCAATAAAGTTGAATGTACTACGCCACTGTCTCCGAATCCAAGAGGACTGTTGCCCGTATTTAGAGTTGTCCCAAATCCAAGAACCCTGCCACCACTACTTGCTCTTTCTCTAATAATTAATTTTACAGGTTTAATTTTTATATCATCAATAGAAGTATAAAATACACTACTATTATTGAATTTAGAATCTCTTGTTTTTGCTCTAAGGTTTTTGGTTTCTATGGCTATTTCAGCAAATCTATCTTCTAAACCTTTACTATACCTTCCTAGTTCTAAACGCATATTCCCCGTTAATAGATGTTCAACTTGTAAAACAACATATTGATTTCTAGGTAAATTTTCTCTAACGATTTCTAATTCAATGATGTCTCCTGCTTTCAGTTGAGAAACTTGCTTATGTCCAATTTCTACGGTAATTTTAGTATTGTTAGAAGTGTGTAATTTTAGTAATTCATAACTTTTTCCATCACATTCTTCTTGAGTTTTTAATTTATCATCATAAAATTCTAATGTTTTTACTCCGATTGATTTAATACTTCTTAAATCTTTTCTTTGGGATTTATGCTTAAACCCATAGACAATTATTTCATTATAGAAATCAAACATATTTTCACTTTTATCATAATCATATAAATCTGTATCAGTAGAATCGTTAATAAATATTCCTGTAGAGAAATACGAATCATCTTTATCTTTTATCTTAAAAGAATCATTATCATAATATAATATTTTGTTTTTCTTAGAAAGTATGTATTGAACACTATTATATAAATCAGACCCTTTAAATTCGGGAGAAATAAATAATGGATAATCAGCCTCAGAAATAGTAAAGTTAATATCATGGTCTTCTAACAATTGATTAACTAAATCATCTGCTTCTTGACATATAGTTACTTGTGAACCAATCATACCTCTTTTTACATCGCTATCAATATCTCCATTAACCTTTATTGTAAATGGTTCACTTGCTGAAACTATTCCTATCATTTCCTTCATCATGGAAAATTTCAAATAATGCCCTAAATCATCTTTATTATTTTCATAAGTTACAGAAACTTTATGTCCATCTTCGCCATCTGATAAATACATTTGTTTTGTTTCACTTGGTAAAATACTACTAAGGTAAGAAGTATGGGCGTTAGAAGTTGTTCCATCTGTTCTAACTACCATAAAATCTGAAGTTGATTGATTATCTATATCAACAATAACATACATTGACATTATAGCCTCTTGTCCACCAGCATTATTTTTTCGCCCATCTAAGTCTTCTCCCCATCTTCTCGGCCCTGCTGAATTATAAATCATATAGTCATTTATTTGACTATAACATTGGTTTTGTCCTGTTAATTTAGTATATTTTGAATTCATATTGTATAATTGGATTGTTTTAGGAGTAAATTGGTGAAAACAAGTATGGTTGGGTTGCATTATTCTAAAGAAATGACATCCTCTGTTTGTGGCAGCATCTAATTTAGCATCTAATATTAAAGTATGAGTTTCAGTAGTATTAGAAGTATCTATTTCATGTGAAATAACATAAGCAATATTTGTTGGCATAGAATCATTGATAGAAGGACAATCAACTATTTTATTATCATTAGAACTAATTTCAGTGCTACCATCTACTTTATAATGTAAGTTATTTTCAGAAACTAAATAGGAACCTGTTAAATCATTCATCAATTTTAAAGCAGTTCTATTCACTTTATTGAAATTTTCTGTATCACCGGAAGCATCGTCATCAAAATAATCTATATCAGTAATATCAGTATCAACTACAATAGTATAAACATACTGAATAGTGCCTCCAACATCTGTTGTGGCAGAAGCAACTAAAGTATCGGGAGTTTGGGTAGTATCAATATATAATTTAGGTTTAAAGGCCAACATTACTCCATCAGCGTCTTCATCATAGGTTCTAGCAGTTTCTTCAATATCTTCATATTGAGCAAAATCTTGCTGTAAAGACACTCCAAAGATAGTAGTATTGTTAGAACCATCATCAAATTGCATAGCAGCCAAACTTCTAATAGGGCCGCCAACAGTGCCTTTAGTAACATTAGCACCATCAGCGTTTTCAATTTGGAATCTATCTAAAAATACCGGAAAATAACCTGATAAAGTGCTTTCTTGTCCAGAAGGAAAATTAGGGTCGCCTGTTTGAACAGACCTTAAAGCATCTAACATAGCAAATACTTTAGAAGGATGATTAGTTAAAGTAATTGCATTATCAGCATCTCCTAAAATACTATCTGCTTCAACTGCTATTGGTAAAAATGTATTTGGTTCCCTTGTATCATCAGCATTTATTCCTAATTCTTCTCCATATTTAGAGTACCATTTTGAAGGGTCTTCTCCGTAAGAATTACTGCCTACATCTTCAACTACGGCAGACCTTAACATGTGAATAGAACTTTCAAAATTAACAAAGGAATCTCTATCTCCATGCCCTTTAACCGTTGTTGTTCTATTTGCGGTTAATGGTCTAACTCTAAATAATGTTCCTGTATAGAAATCAGTTCCGTTAGTTTTTCTAACATCAGTGCCTTGAAACTTTATTCTTCTATTAGAATCTTCTAAAGGAGTTGCATGTACTTTGCCAAGTATTCTTCCTTCTGAATCAACAATATAATCATTAGCAGCAACAATGCCAGCCATACTACTAGTTCCTTGTAATGTGTTGTTTGTTGTGTTATAATCGGCTGCGTCAAGGCTGCTAAAATAAGAAGCCAATGAAACAGGTAAAGTAGCAGTATAGGTAAATTCTGGAATAGTTGTTTTACCATCAGGAATATTTTCAGGGTCTATTTGATTAAAGGCCCAATCAAAACAAATTTCAGTTAATCTCATTATTGAAAACCTGCTAAGAGAAGAAGGTGTTTTGTCAGCAGACAGTATTCTACCTGTACTATAAGAAGAATCTACTAAATTAAGTGAATTAGTTACACCTAGTATTCTTGCTTCTTTAGTATCTCCTTCGCTAGTAATAATAGGTTGTTTTAGTCCGAAAAAGGAATAGTTAGAAATATCTCTAGTTGTACTATTCATTAAACTATCAAATCTTCTAGAAGAATAAGGGGTAATATCTGAAGTAGTAAATAAAAACATTCTGCTTATTTTAGGGTCTATTAAATCCATAGAATTTTTAATAGTATAGGGATTAGTATAGTTATAATTCTGCGACCCATTTTGTGAAAACATTACAGAGTCATAAGTTCCATCTTTTTTATGAACAGTAGTGTCAAAAAATCTAGAGCCGCTAACAGGAACTAATCCTCTAGATTCCGGTAATTTATGATTATAAACTACCCCTCCCCCTGTAGATAATCCAGTTTTTCCGACACCAACAATATGATTATCTGATGTACCTGATATAAGAGTATAGCCCGGATTAAATCTATAAGCAGTAGCATAATATGGTATTTTACTTAGAGTACCCGCATAGTATTCTTTATTAAAAGCAGTTCCTCCATTTGTTAAAGCAGTAGAACCATCAACTTTAGCATCATAAAACATACTAGGAAGATAATTATTATAATTGCCTTTTTCTAAATTAAATATTCTATAATAGGCAGGGCCATATTTTTCTGAATAACTTACTGCACTACTAGGAGTTGAGTAATATAACTTATGATTAAATACCATAGACAGACTATCATCAGTTGCTCTTGAATCTAATAAACTAATAATTTTACCACCATGTAAATGTGCGCCATTTAAGAAATTTAATTCATGGGTCAATTTAGTAGTTTCTCCATAATTACCAGAAGGTTTAATGCTTTGTATAGCAGAACCATCAGGAATTTCTTCAGTAATTACCCTATCAAAGTAAAAAGGATGAGCGGTACTAGAAGCATTTGGAATTGCTTCAGTAAGTAAGCCTTTAAATAATCCATTAATATAAATAGGCTCACCATGATATTTTCTAGGACTAGCAATCGAAGATAAAACTTCGTCACTAGAATTACCCAATATGGTATTATAAAGACCTAAGTAACTTGCATAATCGTCAGAAAGAGTTCCTAATCCGGTTCCATTAAAAGTAGTATCTCTAACATTACCGTAGTTAATATCTACCCTTCCTAATGTTAATGGCATATAAGGTGCTATTTCAACCAAACTAACTCCATCATCTTCACTTATAGATAATACTTCAAAATCAATAAGAGTATTAATGGTATCAATGCTTTCATAAGTTTTAGAAGCAGCATTGTCATCTATTCTTCCTTGAAAAATAGAATCGCTTTTCATATTCCTAGTATCGCTAATATAATAACCTACTGCTTTAGCATCATTAGCAGTTGAAACAGTAGTATTAACTAAAGTAGTGCTTTCTGCACCAGCACTTGTTAAAGATACACCGCTATTAAAATACATTCCTTTTCCAGATACTCCATTTAAGGAGGCCGCACTATCTAAAGTAGCATTAGAAGATAGTGCTTTATTGAATATAATTTGTTTTGAATCACTAATATATCCATAATCATTACTACTTGCTGTACTACTAATACTATATGGTTTATCTTCTAAAGTAAATACATCTGAAGTTGAAATACCTGCTATTTTTCCAACATATGATATAGTTCCATGTTCAGCATGTTTCAAAAATACATGCTTGCCCGCATCAGTTTCAGTTGTTAGGCCATGATTAGTTAAAGTAACACCTACATTAGCCAAATTAACTGCCATATTTGTTTCAGTTCCGGTAATAGGAGTAATTTTATTATATGGACTACTTGTGGAGTAAATTATATCTTCTGAATGAACAGTATTTTTATTAATAACCGGCCCAAGTAATTTCCTTATTTCTGAACGGCCCGCAAACTCCATAATTGTTTGTCCATTCTTTTTATAATTTGAAAGTTTTTCAATGTTACCTGTGAATTTTTCAACTTCTATATAGTAAGAACCCTCCATATAATCTAAAGCAGAATGAGTGGTGCTTTGACTTGTTGTAGGAAAACTTAGCGTTAAAGTCTGTTGTATTTTATTAGACCCTGTAACTGTTGCTTCTAAAAAACCAAACTCCTTAGAAATTAATTTAACATATATGGTTTCATTTCTATTTTCTAATATGTCAAAAGTAGTCAATAGCGTCTTATCAGTATTATTCCATGCTCTTCTATAAATAACTGCATCTTCATCTAAAGTATAAGAGGCAGAAGCGAATATTGCATCTGTTTCTGCTCTCCTTTCTGCTCTAAAAGTTATATCTTGTTCTTTACCGCTTGATGCTGAATTGTTAATGCCATCAATATTGTCAACAATATAAATATGAGAACCTATTTTGACTTCATCCCCTTCATTTAACATATTGTCTAAATCATATTGAGTAGTAAAGGTGTATTCATTACTTGTACTAGTTGCGGTTTTTATTGTTGCTTTTAGTGCAAACCAATCATTAAAACTTGCTCGGAATAACCTATGTCTAATTCTTAAATTATCAAAATTTGAAATTTTCTTTCCAAGTATTCTATTACTATCTACAACTTTTCCTTCTGTATAAGTTCCTCTATTACCAATAGATTCTTCTAATGTTAAGTCTATAAGACTATCTATTTTATTTGCTTTATTTGGGGAATAGTCATAATGAGTATATCTTATTGGGCCTCTATATTCTATTGTACTTTCAGCAGTAGTAATTTGTGCATCTGTATCTCTTCTTGCATTAGGAAAACATTCTTCGTAATCTGTAAAATCAACAGGAAGAACTGCGTTAAGCCCCGTAGTCGAAGTAGCATATTCATTAGGTAAAGAATAAGCCGTATTTGCAGGACTGTCACTACCCGTGGTTTCGCCATAAGCGGGATAATCTAAATCTTTTAAATTATCAGTTAATTTAACATTTAATGAAAACTTACTATAATCTATTATTTTCTTACTATAGTCTTCTTTAGTTAAAAAGGTATTAGTAGTATCATTTAAAGTAACTGTTCCTGTTCCTGCTTGTTCTTCAAAAACCATAAAATATTTAGTATTATGGTCTAATTCATTTTTTTTATCTAAATTATCATTAAAGAAATAAAACAAAGGTCTAGCGCAAACCCAATTATTTTTTAAATCACTTTTAATACCTGCTGATACTGCTAAAATCTTACAACCTCTTGCAGTATCAAGAACAGGTTGACCTTTCCAAATCATTAATTTAGTATCTTTAGGTATTTCATTTCCTAACTTTGGTTCAAATTCAAACGAATCCCCGTCAATATCATTATTTTTAACTTCTTTTATTCTAGCAAAGTGATGTAATAAATGATTATCAGAATAAATCAATACATAATAGTTATCTGTATCTAAATCAATAGTATTAAGTCTTTGTCCTGTATTTGTAGCAGAATCATAACAATGTATTTCAAATCCAGAAGTAGTTGATAAGTTAGAAATCTCACCACCTTGAGAAACAAAAGTTTCAGTAGCATCAGGGGTTTGTTCATAAATAACTGTAAATAATCTATCTGTTCCAGAATAAGTATCAAAGGTAGTAAATCTAGGATTTGTAGGAACATTATAATTAGTTTTATTAAAAGTAGCAGTATAAGTTGCTGACCCACTACTAGCAAGTGCATTACCAGAAAGAGTCAATTGGTCTGAGCCTAAATTAGTAGCCTCAACATAAGTATTATCATCAATATAGGTTCCTGTTATTCCCATACCAACATAACAATTTCCTGTAAAATTATTTACTGTTCTATTACCATTAGTAGTAATAGAACCTGTTATGGACTCGCTACTTAGTGCAAATATTCTTGTACTCATAAGTCCACTTCCTCAAATCTAAGATATAACAAAGTATTATTATAATTAGGTAATAAATTATCTGTTCCTAACATAGTTGAAACTTTATTCATTAAAGATAATTCATGGAACTCACCCATAAATTGTTTACAAGTTGTAGCGGCAGATGGGCCGGTAGCAGTACCACTATTAAGTACATCATTAATTCCACTAACTGTCATATCATTTAATCCATTAGACCCAATATAAGTATCTGTTTTAGCAAAAGAAAAGTCTTCAACCAACTCATCACCGCCATGTTTATCTGTTTTAATTAATATTCCATTTAGATAGATATTAATGTTTTTATTAGTTTTATCAAATACACAACCAATATGAAATTGCTGGTCTATGTAAGATGCGTGTTTATAAGTTGGAAGAAATAAAGCGGTTCCGTCTGCTAAACCACTAGAATATGAACTGCTAAGAGTAGTTGTAGTGCCGCTAACATTACCAACAGTGCCTAACGAAGTGAAGTTGAATCCGTCACGAATATACAACTCTTGAGATACATTAGGCGGTATTATGTTATTTGCAGTTGTGGTAATTGTGGCTGAACCGGCTGAATGACCTCCGGTTGCTACTTCTGCTACTTTAGCATATTTAACTCTCCCATTTGAACCAAAGCCGCTAAATAAATCTGCACCATTTGTTGAATTATATTTAAATGTATGGCCTAAACTTGGAGAAATAACTACATCGGAAGTAACTGTCTTAGTAGTAGTACCAATAGTTATGGCTACTTTAATTTTGTATTCTGCTGGATTATTCTGAGTATGTGTTGTTGAATTTAATAATGAAATTTTAAAGTTATCATTATTGAATATCATCATTTCATGCCCTATTCTGTTGGCTCTTGTTAAATAAATAGAAGCGGGTTCATGTGCTAATGTAAAAGAAGAAGCCGCAGAATTAGGCATTACTTTTTTACTATCTAATCTTTCTCCCCCAAGTCCTAATTTAGTGGAACTAAGATTAGTTACTCCTTGATGCGCCCCATTACCATTAATTTCATAAGGAGTAACTATTGCTTCAAAAGTAAATGAACCTTCATGGCCCCATAAACCGTAGCCTACATCTGTAATAGTTTTTGAATCACTATCGGTATCTGGAATATTATCGCTATAATCTAACTTAACAAAGGCATTACACATTATAGGAAAAACCAAAGACCTTTGTTTTCCTACTAATGCTTCATACATAATATCACGGCCTTATTACTGCGGCTTCAAATTGCATACTAAAACTCAAATCAATGGCTTCTGCTTCCATATTAAAACTAAAACTTCGTATAAAACCGGTTAATCCTGTAGCGGTATCTAAATCAGGAAAACTTGACAATCTTTTTGTTACTCCAGAATTATCTCCAAAACCCTCTGCCCCTCTCGAAGCAAAATTAAACGGTACTAATGTTGATGCTCTAGGGGCATAAGCATTACTAACTTTAGAAGGATATAATATAATTAATTCATTAAATGCTTGATTACTTTGTAATCCTGTTGAATCAACTCCTGATGCAATCATTTGCGCTACTTCGTGAGCAGTATAAGTTAAAGAAGTAGTAACTTCCGTATCATCATCAGCAGTAGGTGTCCTACTTTTACTGATAGTTGTTTCTGAAATAAAACCTTGTAAGTCTATAGTTTTTGTAGCCATTCCTAAATCTAAAGCAGCAGTTATAGATTCTCCTGTAACTACTCCTGAAAATGGAATAGGGAAAGAAGGTATTGTTTTACTTACTGAAACTCCAACTGATGTAACATTTAATGGAATAGTATTTTTAGTTAAATCAGTTCCGCTATAATTTCCTGTTTTTAGATAAACATATGTCATTTAATCACCCCATTGTTCTTGAAGAAGTAGTTCTATTCATTTTGTTATTAACCATTGTTCCTATCTTATCTGCAATTCTTCTCAATTCTCCATCAGAAGTGTCTCTTGCATTAATAGTAATATGATTATTAATTACTGTGGAGCCTCCGGCATTCATTGATTTACTTTGTGAATTAGAATAAACTCTTGTACCGGCTGGTAATTTAACTAATTCTGGCCCTTTTTCACCTACAAGGTTCACATTACCGCTAGTTAGTCCTCCTGTGGATAATCCTAATATTGATTTATTTTCATCCCACCATCCTTTATCGGGGTCGTCAGTTAAAGCATCTTTAATTGAATCTACTGCCTTTTCTAACCAACCAATAAATTTTTGCAAACCTTCAACAATAAAAGTAATTACCTTTTTAATACCACTAAAAATTGGGTCCCAATATTTAGAAATTAATTTATATATTCCTGCAAATAATATAATTCCTACTATAAGAGGCAAAGCGTATATTCCTGCTAAAGTTAATAATATACCTGCAACATATTTAATAGCCCAAGCAGCAAGAATCCATTTACCTATTTTCCATACCCCCGATAATACTTTCTTTTGGAAATCGGCATCACCGAAAAATCTAGCAACAAATGAAATTAACATATCCCAAACAACTAGCAATAAAGTCCATGCAGTTTCTAATACAAGCCACCCCACAGTAATTAGAATATCTAAACCAAACATCGCTAGTTCTTTTAATTTAGCGATTCCTTCACTCATCCCCCCCTGCGTAAAGGCATTTATTGTGTCAAATATCATGCCTATAAATTGGAATATCATGCCTCCTAGTTCTTTAAATTTATCAAATATTCCCGATGATTTAAGTTCAGTATATGCTGAATATAAGAATGCGGCTAATACCATAAACCCAATAACTGCCATAATTCCAAATATAAAGTATTTAAATGCCATATTCAAAACAGGCTTAACTGAATCTGCAAATTTTTTCCCTTTTAATCGCAATTTCATCGCTTTCTTTCCCATTCTTTCTCTTAAAGTGCCTTCTTTTCCAATTAAAGGAACCCACTTTAAAATAGGTGCAAAATCTTTCTTAATATTATTAAAACCGCCTTTATCGCCTTTTCCGGTTATTGCTGATTTAAGCATTCCTTTTCCGCTAACTAATCCTTTTTGCTCTTTCCTCATAGCCTTTTTTTCTTTTTTCCCAGCATCAAACTCTATGGCTTTTAAATCCTTGTCGCTGGCTTGTGGATTATTTGCTAACTCTTGTTCTACTGCTAATTTTTTAGCAAGTTCTATTCTTTTTTCATCAAAGGCATACTTTTCTTTAACTTTTTTAAGCATTTTATCTTCTTTATCGCCTAATTCACCCATTCTCTCTGCCATTACAGACATAGCCGCAGCAGCCGCTTTTTGCTCATCATTTGTAGCGGCTAAAACATGTTGATATTGAAGAGTATTTTCTAGTGCTTGTAAGCCTAACTCTTTATGTATCTCATTAAACTCTTCCATTGTATGAGTGCCTTGTTCAAAAACCGCTAATGAATCTCCTAAGTTTTTAAATTCTTTATTTACTTTCGCAAATCCTTTTGCTTGGTCAACAAACTTTTTATTTTGTTCTGACATGGCTTTTGAATTAGCCTTTGACCTTGTTTCAAATCCACCAAGAATAGCCAAGTATGCTCTTATTTTATTCTGCATAGCCCATATAGGCGTACCTGAAACTAATCGACTAAATACTGTCCACTTTTTACCAGCGTTAGTTGCGGTATCTGCGGCTTGAGTTATTGATTTAGCAAAGCCTTGAAACTCAATACCTGTTTGAATAGTCTTAGTTGATAAATCACTTAAACTAGCAATAGTATTATCTAAAGTTTCCGACATTCTTCATTCCACTCATTTTATTTTTAGCAGTATCTATTTCGTCTGCTTTTATTTTTTCGATAACTCCATGAACACTTAATAAGTCCATGACTAACGAAGACGGCATTTTATACACCTCTAACGGACTTATCGCCAACGCTTTAGAAAGCATATAAACCATGATTAAAGAAGTAGTTTTTAAATCTCCCGATTTACCTTTAACTACTCTTTCAATCATTCGTTTTTTTCTTCATCCTCCTGCATTAAAGACATAGGATTAGGGAGTATTTCTTTTAGTTGATTACCTACATATGGACTAAGACGCAACATATCCACTGTTGTTAGTGAAGGTTCAGTCTTTGTAATAAAATTCTCAACCATATAACGATACATCGCATTTAGGTCAAGGTCAAAAGATTGAGTACGAGAATCAATTTTCATGACCGCATTCAAGGATTTCTCGGCTTCTAGCCAAGTAGGTTCTTTAACCCATACCTTGAGGTATTTATCTTGGTCGGGTGCTACTTTAATATAGTGTAGCGTAGGCTCGGTTAGCGCAAAAAGCGCACTTTTATCTGTTATAATTTCTTTATTTAACATTTTATCCACCTTTTATACCAACATACAAACTAACGGTGTTGGTGGAATATCATTCTGCTAATTTAGATTTTTTAGGTTCCTCTTTAGTTTCCTTTTTAGCAGTTGTTTTAGGCTTACTAGCCTTTTTAACATTTTCAGCAAATAGTTTTCTTTTTTCCCACTTATCCAAATTAATCACCCTTGTAAAATAAAGTGCGTTTTAACAGTACACAAAGACAAATCTCTTAACATAACTGTTCCTTCAACAGTTACCGGCCCTTTATCATCAGGGATAGTAACATTAGCGGCACTAAGCATATAATTCTTAAACTGTAGTTTTATCTGTTCACCATTTGATTTATCAAAGGTTAGGTCAAGAAGTCCATTAGCAATAGTATCTGATGAAGTTTCTTCTGTTTGATTTAACAATTCAGTTAGTAAAGCATCATCTGTTATCATAGCAGTAAAAGAAATTTCATAGTTTCTCTGTGCCGGAATACCGCTTTTAATTTTCTTATTACCTATTCCTAAGAATCTTTTATCTTGTAGATTATTATTAATAGTTAAAGTAAAATTAGTCACCTTTAAGAACTGACTACCAAAAATACTGAAACTCCCATCAGAAAAGAAAAACGGGTCTAATCCGGTTGAAGAAGTATAGTTAAACAAATCAGTATTTGCTAATACTCCATTTCTAGGAGTGTATTGATTACCTACCATTAAATCATTAATAAAATCAACAGTTCGAGTATTTAAATCCATAGTCATTTTAACTTCTTCATTTTCATTAGCGGTCATAGTGAAAGTATTAACTCTATTTCCTCTTGCAATTCTAATAACGCTTTCATCCTCTTTAACATCTTGTCCTGTAACAGTTGTTAAAGTAGTTTTAGTCATGCTTTGTTCAAGACTAAACGAAGGTAAATCTTCTCCATCTGCTTCTGCAAATTGATAAGTAATAGGGTTTACAATAGCCCCTGTATCTGCATGAAATGTTGGTACTGTAACTAAATTAAGGTTAGTATGAGTATCAGAACCAATTACAACAGGAGGAAGTAAAGTATCTTCGGAAGAAGTAGCACGATAGAAAATTGGCCCCTGATTTAAATGCGTAGTTTCAAAACCACCGTCATAAGCAGTTGATGAAGTGTCTCCTGTATCATAATAAATTGCTCCATTAGCATGAGCAGTAAAATTATCTGTAGGGTCTGTGCTTCCAGAAGTAGTTGAAGTTAATTTAACTCCTGTGCATTTTCCTAGAGCATAATAAAGCCAAGCACCGTGATTAGCCATTAATGCTAGATTACCACCGGAAGAAGTTTCAATACCTTTATATTGATGAGTAAAGTTTCTAGAACCACCAAGAGAGAGATTCAATTGTTTCATTTCAACTTCAACATTAGGGAATGCTGCGCTTTCAAGTAAACCAATCCAATTATCTGCATTTAACTTAGAATTAGAATTAGCAACTTTCTTTGCGGGGCATGGTGCGCCATACGGCTGAATAATAATAAAATCTGTATCATCGTCAGCAGGGTCAAAACCAATAGAAGGGGTAATACTTATTTGATTTTCTGTATTTGTATTATCATAAGCATTAGCAGTAATAGTATGAATAGAAGCAGGGGTGCTAGTTGATACAGAAGCGTCATATACTTCAACACTACAACCTACATATAAATTAGCAATAAGTTGATTATCTGCTGAAAAAGAACCTTTAATGTTTAAAGTGGTTGCACCGCTAACATGGTCGCTACCATCAATATACATTGATATTGGTACTTCGGGTATGTATGTCAAACTTGCGCCACTTGCTAAAAATATATCTGTATTTACCATCTTTAATCTCCCCTTTACCTTACAAACTTACTAAGGGACTGTTAATGCGAATCTTTTTGCTTCTAGTGTAACTTTGTAACCGAATAAACGCTTTGCTCTATCATTACTCTCATTTCTTGAGCCTACAAATAATTGATTGAATTTTGAACCATCACTAGCAGTATAGCCTGTGCGCTTATTCTCAAGTACCCTACGCAGTATCAAGTATATAGCCCTTAGCCTATCCTTGCCATATGAGGCATCCAATCCTCCCCTTTCATCATGTAATACTCTAATATGAATAGTAAATGAGTATGTTTCGTGTCTTACATCAAAATGCACTGTTGGATAGGAAAGGTTCTGTGAATCTTCAAAAACTACTATGGTTGCAGGTGAACGACTTAAATCTACCCTAACACCTTTATTCTTAGTAGTATTTCTTATATCAAGAAATTCAGGAGTAACTGCATGACCGGAAGCAATTGTTGAATCACTTACTAAAGCAGAAGCAGCCGCACTCCAACCATTTGAAAGAATATCTAAAACGAGGCTGACTTCATCCATTTTTCTAATTCCTCCGCTAATTGTTTTTCAACATCTTTAACATAGGCTTCTTCTGCATTCCTAATCATTTCATTTTCACTAAAACTAATATCTATTCCTATCTGTTCAGATAAATCTTGCATTACTAGTTGTCTTTCTTTTTGGACTTTTAAATAAGCCTTAAAAGATTTAGTGTTTAATTTCATTGTATTACCTGCGGTTGTCTTGCTCTTTTATTTGCTTGAACTTGATTAAACATTTCCATCGCTGCCTGTTGTTTTTGATTTAATGCAGTTGATTGTCCTTGTGGTGCTTTAGGTGGTGGTGCTTGTGGCTTTTGTAATACATTTTGCCAAGCACTTCTTTTTTGTCCACCTGCCACTTGTCCTTGTAATGCCGCTTGTGTCTGTTTTCTTTGTTGTTGATTTTGTTGAGACATTTGTAATTCTGCTTGTGTTGGTTGTCTAATTGGTTGTTGTGGTGGAGGTGGAGCCGTATTAACAGGGGTTTGCTGTGGTGGAGCCGCATTAGGGTTTTTCTTTGCTTCTTCTTTTGCTTTTGCTTCTTCTTCCTTCTTTTTATCCCAATTCTTTTGATTTGTTACCATTTGTTGAAATACATTAGGATTACTTTGTTGCACCTGTTCTAACTTTTTAGCATTAGCCATTTGTTTTCTATCTATTTTTGGTGGTGCTGGTGCTGGTGGTGGGCCTGTTAGATTGCCTTTTCCTTGTGACTGTCTATTTAAATTAATCATGTTTTTTCCTGTTAAAGCAGCAGGTGTTTGCATTTTGACAGGTGCAGGTTTAAGTCCTTCTATTTTTGGCATTACAGTAGTATTGGCTTCTTTTCTTGCTGCTTCTGCTCTTTGCCGATTAACTTCTCCCATTTCTTTGATTTTAGCGTCCCTTGCGGCTTTTGCTTGTTCTTTCTGTTGAGCCATCAATTCTTTTCTTGCATCCAAATTAGCCTGTTGTTCTGCCTTTCTTCTGCTTTCTTCTAATTTCTTTTCATGGGCTGCATAGTCTTCTTTTGCCTTTGCTTCTTCAGCCGCCTTATCACCGGCTACTCTATCAAGTTGCGCTTGTTGGCCCGCTTGACTAGCAACATTTAGTCTTGCCTCTTTTTTTCTTTGTCTTTCTTGTTCAGCCGTTAAAGCCTCTTCTTTTGGTTCATTAGAGGCCCGTTGTTGGAATTGACTCATTTCATCTTTAAATCTATCAGTATCTTTTGCTTCTTCGTTTTCTCTAGTTGTAATACGGTTAAACCGAGGCTTTCCACTAAAAGGGTCTTTGGCTCTTAAATCAACAGGTTTTCCTGTTCCTGTTGCTGTTGGGTCAGGTAAATAGGTATTAGGATTTAATGCCTTAGCACCTTTTTTACCGGCTTGTAATAATTTTTTCCAGCCTTTTTTAGCCCCACCTGCTATTGCTTCACCTGCTCTTTTAGCACCTTCTTTAATTTCCTTTCTTCTCGCTTCTTTCTGCGCTTGACGATTTAATTTTTCCTCTTGTTTTGTTTTGGCCGCAACCTTTTCAGGAGTTGCTTTTCCTTTAATATCAAATATAGCATCTTTACGACCTGTAACTCCTTGTAAGTTCGATTCCGCATCTATCTTTGCTCTAAGTCTAGCATTGGCTTTATCTGCGGCTCTTTGTTGAGCAGGAGTTCTTTTTCTTCTATTGCCACTACCTGTTCTTTTAATCACTTCAAACCATGCTTCTCTCATAATAAATCCCTCAATCAATAAAATAGACTATATCGCCTTTTCCTGTTAGTATGTCCATACCTTCTTTTTTAAGTATGTCATACTTTTCTTTAGTAGTAATGTTACCACCCGTTTCTGTTATTAGAATACTTTGGTCGTCATGCCTTAGTATTTCTGCCGCTACTAATTTAGTAGCCGCTTCGTGAATAGTTGCAGGTACTCGACCATCTCCTGCTAAGTAAGAAACTATTACTGAATTATTCTTATGGTAAGGATAATCTTGTAAAAAGAATATTCGCCCTTCTTCGTTTAATAACCAATAACTTCCAATTCTTCTCATATCTTCTTTATCAGTAAATGAAGTCAAATCACAAACAGTAGGAATAAGAGTATCAGTAGTGAATGTTAAAGTATTAGTGCCACTACCCGTTGCTGAACCACTTAATTCAACAGTAGTTGAGTTAGTAATAGAAGCAATTGTAATTGCCCCACTAATGCCTGTTCCTGTTACAGTCATACCTACGGCTAATTTAGAAGAATCTGCCACTGTTAAGGTAGCATCAGTATTTACAGTAGTGCATGTTTGATTTATGGTTGCTTTTATCACACAATCTGCCCCATCATCACCGGAAAGCAGGGATGAAATGAGAACAATTGCCCCGTTTCCGTCCTCTTTTTGAGCATAGAAAAAGTCAGAAATGGAAAGTGAAGAAGAAGTAAGGGCTTTTGGCGCAGTTGCACCTGTAAAGGTTGAAGTTGAAGATGGAAACTGTTCATTAATCAAAGAGACTATTTCATTATTAGTAGTTTTAATACCAAATGTATTACAAAACTCATCAACCCCTAAACTACCTACTACATTTTCTGAGGCCATTGTAAATGATACTCCACTGTTAGGTAATTGTAATATAATTGAATTTAAGTCTCTAAAATTATCTAATAGTTGTATTTGTGCTTGAGCAGATGCTAATTCTTTATACTCACTACCGTTCCATACTTGTAAAGAAATTACTTTTCTGACTTTCATTTGAGTTAATTCTATAAATCCTACATATCCACCATATAAAGTATTTCCGGGAATATTTCTATAATCAAAGTTATGAATTTCTTTTTTAGTTAATAGAGGTCTAAAAGAACGCTTAACCTTTTCATCAATCATTCCTTCTACTCTTTTAATAATAGCACCAACTTGTGCTAAAGTAGGATAAGTATTGCTTGCATGAAAGGCAGGTACTTGTAGTAAATTAGCAACTTCTGTTGCATCAGTATAATATCCCCTGCCATCAGAATAACTAGGGTTAATAGAAGTAAAGTCACTAGGAGATATTGTTAGTCCCAAACTACTCACTTCCTACTAATCCCATTCTTCTCAATTTATTATACCTTATTTTAAATCCTGCAACATGTTGTTTTAAGTCTTCATTGATAGATTTAGCACCGCCACCTCTAACATAAGGATTAAAGTCAAATTTCTGCTTTAGTCTAGCATAATACTGAACAATCATAATGGCATTTTCAGATAAATATTCATATAAACCTGCACCATCACTTTTAAACTTTTTAGGTGGGCTTTTAATATACATTTCTATTTTATGTTGCCACACTTCGTCTGCATCTTTTAAATTCTTTTTAGCAGCCTCGAAAATATCTGATTCTTCAATCCATTTTTCTATTATAGGAGCAAATACCTCATCAAAATTTAAAACATCTTGTTGCAAACTTCTTTGCCTTCTTGTTTTAATTTGTTTAGTTCCTGAAAAAGAAATGGCTCTATATAATTTACCATTCCACTCAAACTCCATTCTTTTATCGTCTAATAATTCATAATCAACAAATCCACCAGCACCATCATTAACAAGGTCTTCATACTCTTCTTCTGATAATTCTTCCTTTTTCCAATCAGACCACTCTTTGTCTTCATCTTTTAATTCTCCTTCTCCCTTGTAATTAGTTACTTCTTTAACATTAACAGTAATTAATTTATTCTCATGTTCTTTCTGATATTCATAGAAAGCCGATTGAATTTCTGCTAATTCTTCTTCCGTTTCTGCTTCTAATACTTCAGCACTATCATTGTCTACTTCTTTAAAAGTCATATGGGCTTGAGTTTGTTCTTTAATTCCTTTAAGTTCAGGGAAATCTAATTTAATTGGCATTTCTTCTTTTCTTCCTTTAGTATATCCACCTGAATTAGAAGAAGAAAATTTACCATTAGTAATACCGTCTGCTCTTATTTTTGCATCTTTAGCCCTTGTTTCTATTTTAATATTTGAATCAGAAGGAACAGTGACTATTGCATGTTTTCCTAATGGTTTTTGGGGAGTAATTGCATAAGTATCTTTTCCTTTAATTACATCAAATTGAATATCTAAATCGTACCAATCATCTTTTCCAAAGAGTTGAGGATAAGTCTTACCAAATGATTTGATGCTTTGTAAATCCCTACCGTATTTAGTAAAGGTTATCCCCGAAAGTTCAGAAACAAAATCATCATCATCTAATAAAGCATTTAGTTTTTTCCTATTAAGTTTTCTATTAACTTTATCTTTATCTTGTACGATTTTTTTACTTGTAACTTCTTCAGTTTCTCCTGTTTTTTTACCTGTACCTGTAATACTTTCAACTTCTTTCGTACTTTCTTCTGTTTTTATATTTGCTGAGTATAATTGTTTCAGTCCAGAGCCACTTAATTTAATAAAATCATAACTTGGAGTTTCTTCCATTACTTCATTAATTATTGAATTAAGTTCTGATTTCATCTCTTCAACATAGCCGTCTTGTTTAGCCGCTTTCTTGGCTTTGTCATAGTTATTTAAAAAACTTCTGTTGTTTTCAAATAAAAATGATTTAAGTCTATTTTTAATTTCTTCTCTGTCGTTATCAGTATCTAAAGACACTGACCCCCAAAGATGAAGTAATACCATTTTATTCAACTCACATTAACCATTTAGCCCAAGCCGCACCTTTTTGAATAGCAGAACCTAATCCTAAACCTGCTTGTGGTGGCTCATAACTCATTTGGCCTTGTTGGTCAATCCAATAAGGACGGCCATATCCGTCTGTTCCATTTGGAGGAACAGGATAACCTGTGCCATTATTCATAGCCCCGTTCATTTGATTATATTGTTGTTGTTGCCCCATAACTCCCGCCATAGCCATACCTGCCGTTGGTTGTACTGCATTGTTCATACCGCCTCCAAATCCTTGAGATTCAAGGTATTGTTGTTTCGCAAGTTTCCTTTGATTAATTACTTCTGTATTTACAGCAGTTTGTAATAGTTTTTGAATATCTAAATCAATGTTTTCCTGAGTTATCTTTTCAAATTCTCTCATAGCATCAGCATTAATTACCATACCTGTACCACTTGCAGAAAAGGCTAATTTAGCCAGCATTTGACTAACTACTCTTTCTATTACATCTTCCATTAATTTTTCAAGAGCAGTTAAAAACTGTTCTCCGTGATATTGGAAAAACTCTTCAACATGGTTATCTTGTAAAGATAACAAATTATTCATTGATTTAAATTGTTGGTCGCCTTGTTGCTGAACAGCATTCATCACTGTTCCATTACTTGTTCCTAATATGCCCATATTCATTCACCTTTTTTATTTTCTTTTTCAGACTTAACTTCTGTATTATTTGCTTTGACTCCTTCTTTTATCATCAAATAGTTAAGCCTATCTGTTAATATGTTTATTTCACCAACAATCTCAATTGCTTCGTTGGTCGGACTCCTGTTATCTCCTAATGTGGGAGGCTTTATTAAATAACCGCTTGCCGAGAGTGCGGCAATATCTTCCTTAGATAAATGGGTAATTGGCCCACTCTTAAGCATTTTAGGCATTTTAGGAACAAAGCGTTTAAATTCTAATCCATGTTTGTCTGCAAGTATTTGTTGTTGAAGCATCTCTAACTGCATAAACATAGAAGCGTGTTTAGGACAATATGTTCCCATTAATGGCCTACCTTTAACTACTCCATCTAAAGGAATAGGAGGTCGTAAATAATCTCCTTGTTCCCAAATATGATGGAATCCACAAACTATACATCTATCTTTAAGATTAAATTTCTTTCCATATTTTAATAATAAAAATTTCTTTTTTTCTGGACTTAATACATGAATTAATTCTTTTAATTGTTTCTTCGGTTTAATTGTTATAAATTTATATTCAGTAACAACTCCACTTGCTCTTGCTTGTTTTAGGGGCGATAAATACAAGTTAGCATTCGGAACCCCTTGTCCTATTATTTGGTTATTATACATCTTTCATTCCTCAATAATCTTTTATCATTGTCATTACGCCTCTATATACCATTTCGGGGTCTGACTTTGCTGAAACTAAATACTTAAAACAAGGTATTCCTTTATCATTTAATTGCCTCATTCCATATTTAAACGGTTCAAAAATTTTATGTTTATCTATAGTTTGTCCTTCTTCTAATGGATATTTTTCTCCCCATATATCATATTTATTAGCCCATATTCCTACTGCCATTGGATAATCAGATTCTTTTTTCTTTCTTCCTGTTGGCCATAAATTTGAGACTATAGTATCAACTAAAAATTTCCATGCTACTTGATGGTCTAAGTTTGCTTCATTATCTAAATGTCTATGGTCTATAAGAAATATAACATACTTAACTCTACGCTTTTGCATATCTTTTACCCATTCTTTCCAATAAATCGCTTCTCCGCCAACATCTGAACTTCTTATAGTATGAGAGTCTCCGTCAATTTTAACTGTTTTTCGTGATGCTCTATGCAATCCAACTGTTCTTTCATTAACTTGCGGTACTTCGCCTCTTGTTCTTAATTGATTACTTAATGTAGTTTTTCCTACCATCGTTGCTCCATAAACACCAAAGTTAATTGCATGGACTTTTCTATAAAAACCAATTAATGCCTCTCCTACAAGGATAGCAAACCCTGTCATCATAGACAAAGTTATACCTCCCAACTATGCCAAAAGGTATCTAATAGCCAACCCATTATATTTATATCAAAAACACCCATAATATTACCAATAAATAAAGCAGATAAGGTGGCAAAAGTACCCCAAAACCATGCTCTCATCTTAAAAAAGAGCATATCGGCAGAATGCGCCCGACTTTGATTATAAACATAATCAGTATCGGATAAACCCATCAAATCGCCAAGAACCATTTAACCGCCTCATTGAAGAGTTGCGGCTAAAAATTCACTACCAACGGTATTATCATCGGTTTCTGATGGCATTTGGGCATAAGGATTAATGAAAGAAGTATTGTATTGTTTAGCACTATCTCTCATTTTATTCCTTTGTTGCTCATCTCTTGCCTTTCTTTCCCAATAGGCCGCAATCTTTCTATCAAGAAGCCACATTTCAATTCTGTCATTAAGGACTAAATCGAATACTGCTTTCATAATCATAATTGCGCCAACTGTCATTAGCCCGAATAGAATAGAATGGGCTAATACTCCATGTGGAAAGGTTATTCCATAATTAGCATAAAAAAATACATTAGCACCACTAAGCGCACCAACAAAAAGGATTGTCATTATTAAACGAGTGTCTTTATTTAAAACTGCCATTTAATTCACCTCAATTAAATTCAACGGCTACTGCCGCACCTGTACCGGAACCTGTTGATATATCTAAGTATAATCCATTTAAGCAGATTACACCGTGCATATCAAACTCAACAGGGGCCATATTTGGTGCAAGAACCATTCGTGCTAATTCAGTACCGCTTGCGGCAGAAGCATTATCAAATACTTTAACAGTAGTTTCTGCGCCAGCACCCGTATTACAGGCATGAATACTAACTAATTTACACCTACCAGCATAAACTGACGCACTTGCAGTAAGAATCCCACTACTTCGACAACCCGACATACTTCATCCTCTCCGTTCAATTCTACTACAACGCTTCTCCCTCTTAATCCTATTGGTTGATTACTCAACTAAAGAAGATTTTTTAGGTTTGGTGCTTGTAGTTTTTGGTTTAGGCTTAGGTTTAGACTTAACTACTACCTTTGGTGGCAAAAGCATATCTGCTAATTGCATGTGGGTAAGTATTTCTGTATTTAATTCACCTGTAAGTAAAGCAAATAATTTAGTGTCAACTTGCATTAACTCTTCTCTATCGCTTTCTTCAAAAGTAAATTGTAGGTTTTTATCCCCTAATCTAACTAAAGCAGCATTTATACTAATAGAAGCCGAGACTTCTCTAGTGAGTCTATTACCCATTAGAGAAGTCTCGTAAACTGTTGCATTATCAGACAATTTGACTGAAACCAATCAAATCACCTCAAAGTTGCCCATAAACACGCATTCGTACAGAACCACCGTTAGCGTCATTTGACGCAGTAGCATTTGTTCCGTCTAAACTTGTGAACATTAGTGCTATTGAACTATTAGATTCATAAGCCCCAACATCTGAGCATTCTATCTGTGGTTGTAGCGCATTAGCGTTATCGTGTCCTGTAATAACTGCCGCAGTAATTGATGATAGCCCAAAAGCAGAAGCAGGTATTACTGAACCTGCCGCTACTATTGAACTTACATCAACTAACGCATCAACCATATATTCATCGCCATTTGCTCTTGGTTTTGTAAAACCTTTATGGTCTGCCAAAAGCGTAACTGTATATGCTAGTGCCAATTAAAACACCTCACTTCTGTCCTATTGCGAACCAATAAAGAACATCACCAGAAGTAGGAATAACATTGATATTACCGTCAGAATTAGGTAA
>Ga0098041_1000234_pt1 | contig 22500 bp, 16 predicted proteins | sample 8_EtaG_FD_77066 | JGI IMG/M metagenome (GOLD analysis project Ga0098041, IMG submission 77066) | Marine viral communities from the Subarctic Pacific Ocean - 8_ETSP_OMZ_AT15162 metaG | ecosystem: Environmental > Aquatic > Marine > Oceanic | place: Pacific Ocean | collected 2015-01-08
CGTATACAGACTAGGTAATGATATTACTTGTCGTGTTGCTGACCCTAAAGCACCAGGTTATCCAGGGGCAGAAAATAATGGATATACTAGAAATCACTTCTCATTAATTTCAGAAGTAACTGATAGTACTAATTTTCCATTACACGCAAACAAAGGTATTTATCCAAACGATATGCCTTGCTCATCTAAAATGATTTATAGAGGTGGGGATTGTATCGTTCAGTATGATGATGGTGGACATAAAGTAGCTTTCTGGTGGGGTGGTTCAAGTAACTATTCTATGCCAGACCCTACTAACTCAAACAGAAGTGGAATGAACCCACACGCATACAAAGACCAAACTAAAGGCTATGACCAATATAGTTATGAAAATCAAAACGGGAATGTAATTCAATCAACTCGTGTTTGGGATTCATCTTATTATCTAGACGACAATGGTCAAATGTGGGCAGGTGGATATAACAATGTTAAACAATTAGGTGTTTCTCACGCAACTACAGAATACAGAGTTGTACCAGTTCAATTTCCAGGTACGGCTGGTAGAATAGTTTACTATTCTCCTTGTGGACACAGTACAACTAATAGAACTGTTATGGCACTTGACGATGTAGGAAAAGTATGGGCTTGGGGTTACAATGGTCACAACCAAGTAACTTCTAGTAACACTAATAACCAAGGAGTTCCTACTGAAATTGCAGGTCTTGCAGGTAAAGATATAAAAGCAATTCAAGTAATCGACAGTAACTCTCCAACTTTATATGCCCTTTCAGGTCCGACAGATGGATACAAGCTATATGCTTGGGGTTATAACAACAGTTACCAATGTGGTAATGGTACTCAAAACCAAGTAGCCGCTAACTCACCAAATCAATTAGAAGCTGGAACTAACAAGAAGATTGTTAAATTCTACGCAGGTGGAGCAGATGCTATGGGTGGAGTTATGATGCTTAACGAAGATGGATTGTTATACTACTGTGGATACAATAACACAGGACAATCTGGAGACAACAATGCTTCAGGAAACAAAACAACTCCAACTCTTGTAAGTACATTTAACTCATCAACAGCAGGTCTAAAAGTTATGGATATGTGGATGGGACAAGGATACGGTCAAGCGTGTTGGTATGCAACTACTGACAACGGAGACTTCTACAAGTGGGGTCCAAATACTCACGGAGTTTCTGGATGTGGTTCTACTTCAGGTTCTCAAAACGTACCAGTTAAAGATAGCTCGTTGAAATGGGTTTCTAAAGTTGTGTGTGGTTTCAACTGCACAAGTACTTCATACTACTATGGAGCTACGTGGTGTATTGCTCACGACAACGAAGATGATTGGAAAAACAAAGTTAACGGAACTATATATGCTTGGGGATACCAACAGTATGCTTTAGGTATATACGGTGTAGCAACAGCTATAAACCTTAGTTCTCCAACAGCGTTACCAATGCCTTATGGATATCAAGGTAAAGTAAGAGACATTGATATTAATGGTTATGGTTCAGGTAGTACGATTGAAACAGGTTTCAACGTATTAATGATGGATGGTACAATGTGGACTAACGGACAATCCAATAACTTTCAACAAGGCTTTACTGATAACGTATCAACTTATATGTTAACTCGTAAAATGCCAACAAGACAATAGGAGAAAAAATGTCAATATCACAAGGATTTATACCAGACCAAGCAATAACTATTTACAAATTTCCTATAACAGGAGAGGCTGATTTCGACACAGGTGATGACGATTTTGAGTTTGTTGGTGTATTTAGATTTATGGGTTCAGGTTACATTTTCGTACCTAAAACTAAGGTTAGTAAAATGGCATCACAACCAGACGAAGCAAAATTAAGTAAGGTTACTAATATGAAAGAAATAGCCGCTTTCTACATCAACTCAGGTATAGGCATACATCCAGACGGACACGATGAAAATAAACTTGCATCGTTTAAGACTTGGGGATATGATTTAATTGATGAATATACAGATGTTGCAGGTATTAAAGAGGCTAGTGCTGAATGGATGAACGCTCAGTAAGTGAGATAAAAGAAAGTCTTGCATTAGTAAAGAACCTTAAAAAGAATGATGGCTGGAAATATCTTTCCCAGTTAATGAAGGATGAGATACTTCAAGCCGCATATAATCTTTCAAATGACCCTAAAATGTCAGTTGATGAGATTAACTGGAGACGAGGAGCCTTATGGGCTTCACGTAAACTGGTAGAGATGCCAGATGTTTTGGAAATGAAGTTAAAGAATGATTTAGCATTCGCTACATTAGACGAGACAGAAAAAGATAAAGTAACGGGCGCTTCGGCTCCCATTAACAACAAGCCTCGCTAAGGCTAGGAAAAGGAGAAAAAAATGGCAAGAACACCAATAGAAGAACAAGCATCAGCAACACCAGATGCACAATTAATCGACAAACTAGCAGACGACAAATTAGGAATGGCTAATCAACAAGCCGCTCAACAACATCAACAACAGCAAAACGCTCAGGCTCAAGCTGTCAAAGATGAAGGAACAGCCGCTAAAACAGACGAAGCTAAACCAACACCTGCTGAACAAGCTGCTGAAGCAGTAAGTCCAAAAACAGAAGGTGATAAACAAAAAGACGAAAGTTTCATCAAAGTCCAGATGGGCGAGAGTGACGCTGATATGCGAACACTTTCGGAGAAACAGATAAAAGACACATACAAAAGGTATAGTGACTTAAATTATATGCATCAAACACAAGTTGCTCCAATGAAACCTGTGTTAGATTTCGCTAACCAGATTGCCGCTGAAGTCGCAAAAGATGGTACTAAAGTGAAAGCAGATGATATCGTACAGTTTCTAAGTGCCGCTTCACAAGCGTATATGAAGAACCCTGTAATGGGTGGGCAGAAAGACCCAACACCAGATACTATGGGTATCCCTTTAGGCGAAATAGAAAAAGATATGTCTAGATGGGAAGAAGAAAATGCAATATCCTTACCTCCTAAGTATAAGGAAGCCGCAGGAATGATGGAAAGGATAACGAAGGACAACGCTCAATTAAAACAAATGGTTCAGCAAATAGCTAACCAATCACAAGGTTTGGCTCAGAATACTCAGCAACAAGTTACGGCTGCAGGTGAAGCACAAACTCAAGCTATGAGACAAATGGCAGCTAACAACCTAAACCAAGCACAAGCTAAATTTCAACTATCAGACGATATGGAACAACAGTTTTTCGATTTTGCTTTTGGTAGAGGTTATACTGTTGAAGATTTCATAGACCCAGCACTCACAAATCAAGTTGTCGGTGACTTTAAAAACAATGTCAATAGTCCAGAAATGGCTAGGTTACAGGATATGGCTAAAAGAAGGCAGTCATTTACAGGCACAATAGGTGCAACTCCAGGTGCCGCAGGTGAGGCTCCAAAACCTAATATGGATGAAGAGTTTATTGGTAAAGTCGCAGAGGGCTTTATGAAGAAAAGAAATATAGGCTAACAGGGACGACTTTAGTTCTTTTTTAGCTATATCATCGAAGCATACACAAATCGCTACGGCTAACTGTGTTAGACGGATTTCCTATGATTTACTCAATGTAGTCTTAATGGATGAAGTCGGATTAACTTAAAACACGTAAACTGCTAACTCAATAAAGGAGGGTATTATGGCAGCAATTCAAGGACTACGTGGGACTGGTCAATTCGGTACAGACTTTCGTCCTACGAACTATAGAGAGTTGTTCACTCTGTTAGAGCCAAATGGAACAGCACCTTTACAGGCGCTATTGGCGATGACATCATCTGAAGGCACAGATGACCCTAAGTATAATCACTTTAGGGACGAACTACCAAACAGAACTATTGTTGTGAATGGTGCTTTAAACAGTAGTGCGACTACATTAACTTTTGACAACGATACTGACGATGAAGGTTTCTTAGTTAAAGGTGTTGTAATCCACAACCATACGACTGGAGAAAATCTACTTTGTACTGCTGATGGTAACACATCTGCAAATACTGTAGCTATCTCTAGAGGTTTCGGTGGCTCAACTGCCCAAGCCGTTGCAGACAATGAAGTATTAAGTATTGCAGGATTTGCCGACCAAGAAGGTGGAACTGCTCCAACTGCTATTTCATTCGACCCAACTACTGATTACAACTACACGCAGATTTTCAAAACTGCCGTACAAGTAACTGGTACTTTGCAAAACACTTACCTAAGAACTGGTGATAAAGAACAAGAGCAACTTACAAAAGCCCTTAAATTACATATGGGCGACATTGAAAGAGCTTTTTTCTTTGGAAGCAGAGGTATTGCAAATGGTTCGACTGCATCTCCAACAAGGTCTACTGGTGGTTTGTTATCATCAATAACTAACATCACAGACTGTGCGAGTGCTACTGCGACTACTAACAAGATGACTGAGAAAGAATTCGATAAATTCCTTATCGAAGATATCTTTGCTTACGGAAGTAACGAGAAGGTAGCTTTTGCAGGTCCTCGTGTCATAACTAATATGATGGAAGTTGGTAAAAACAGATGGCAACCTACTCAAGTAGACAATGCTTATGGTGTAGCTTTCACTAGATACACTACATTTGCAGGTGATTTACTTGTGTATATGCACCCAATGTTCAGACAAATATCTGCTCTATCTCAAGAAATGGTTATCTTAGATATGAACCACTTGAACTACAGATATATGGATGGAAGAGATACTCAACTAATCAGAGACGTTCAGACTAACGATTTTGATGGTGTAAAACATATGTATATGTCAGAGTGTGGATTAGAAATGACCCACTCTAAAGTTCACCACAGAATTAAGAACTGGTCTGCACTTGCTTAATTAGCTTGGGACGACACGTTCTCTAATAAAGGTAATATTAAGGGCAGGGTTTTATTACTCTGCCCTTTTTAATTTAAGGAGAAAAAGATGAAAAAAAGCAAAAAAGATAGTTCAGTCAAATCGGCTTCAGTTAAGAAAGCCCAAGAGGCTGCTAAAGACCCTAAAGTAACTTTAGGTAAAGTAGGTCCTCAATGGGCTTATTATGTTTCAGCTAATCCAGAACCAGTAAAATGGGAGATGAACCTAGCTGGAGAGAAGTTCAATGGTAAGTGGAATAAAGAACATACTCATTGTGTATGGAGAATTCCTTCATCATTAAAAGCGAATATGGAGAGACACACTATGTTCCTAACTGGTAGAATAATATCAGGCGATGGTGAATAAAGATGACACAGTATAACTCTACAGACAAAGGCACAATAAAACCGTTTGAGCCAGGTCCTGCTAATCAGAATACTGATTACAAGGATATGTCAAAACCAACGGAAGAGCCAACAAACCAAGACCATAATAATAATACACGTCCTGGGTCTGTAGACTTAAGAACAACTATTACCAAAGACAAGACAGAAAAAACAACAGAAGCTACATTAAAATACTTAGACGAGAATGTTAAAGAGAGACATAGATTTTCTGCTAACAATCCTCATCTAGGAGAACCATATTCATCATTACAGACATTGGTGATGCAATCATTACGTAGATACGGAGATATGCACCCAGGTACTGTAGATGGTGAAGTAATAATGATGTTCATTGAGTTTGCTAACTTAATACTTGAAGATTTAAGAGCACATCCATACTTTGATAATTTAGAAATAGATTATTACACACATCCTACAGAACACAGACAAGTACCAGACCAGATAATGGTAGCTGGTTTATTGTATCATTATGCTGTTCAACAACAGAGTAATAAGGTTGAAGCATACGGACCTATGTACTTTAGAACAATGAATAGAATATTGTTCAATAGAAAATATGGAAATGCTAAAATAGAATTATCTCCTATGGACAGAGGAGAGGGTAGTAAGAGTGATGCTAGGGCATATGATGCTGGGAGGACTTAATAAATGTCAACCTCATACGCACCTTCAGGCGTAAAAGTAAAGGTATATCCATACGAAGATTTCCAAGGTATTGATGCTTCAAGAGATAAAGCCGCATTAGATACAGGACAAAAACAACATTTACTAGACATTGATAACGGCTATGCTGATTGGAGAGGTTCAATCATAAGAGACCCAGGTGCTAAACAAAGAACATCTGGTGATAGATTAATTAAACACGTAACATTTTATGGTAGAAATGCACTCGTCTGGGCACAGAAAGACGGGGGAGGCGTATCATTAAAATCAGATGTAGATAGTTTTGCAGAAGAAGTTTTTCCTAAAAACAATGTAGTAACATCTACTTTATACAATAACGAAGTGCTATTCTTTTCTAGAGATAATAGTTTTTATAAATATAATGGTCAGGTTTTTACCAAGGTATCACCTAACTCTGACCCAAGACCAGGTTTTGGAGTTGCTATTCAAAGACGATTAGCAATAGGAGGTGCTCCAGACAAACGAACGGTTATAGATATTAGTAGGGTAGATGAAGTGGATGTATTTCCAGCAGACGAAGATACTGCTTCTACTTCTGTACTAAAAGCCGCAGATATTGATATTGGTAATATTATTGGTACTGCTGATGAAATTAAAGGTTTAGGAGTTTTTGAAAGTAATAAATTAGCTGTGTTTACTAATGACCAAACTCTAGTTTATTCACTACACCCAGATTATACACAATGGCAAATTGATGATAAAGCCAATGTTAAAGTAGGAACTATCAGTCATAATACTATAACACCTGCTGGTTCTGATTTAATGTTTTGTTCTAGAGAAGGAGTTCACTCATTAAGACGTTCAGATACGAATGGTGTAACAATCTTCTCAGTTCCTATGTCTAATAAAATTGATTTAACCTATAGAGCATTGGTTAGACAGGTTGATAATCCAGAAAATATTTCTGCATTCTTTGACCAAGACGAAGGACAGTATCATATATTCTTTCCTATATCGGACTTGTTATGTACTCGTCTGACATTAACATTAAACCCAATGTCAGGTGGTGAAAGTAAATGGTCTAAAGGAACATTTTTAAATGCTATGAATGGCAGACAACTAGGTGGAACAACCGTAATGGGAACTCCAGGTGGTGTATGGGAAAGAGCAAGGATTGAGGATGTTTCGGACTTCAGTCCTGAGATGGTAGTAACTACGCCTATATTATGGCAGGGTGCTATTAACGATGTAAAGGAAAGTTATTCCTTTATTCTACAAGCCACAGGAACTGGAGAATTAATAGTAGAGGCTTTCGATGAACGTGGTAGATACTTGAGTTCTATGAATTTTTTAATAGAAGGTGACGGAGTGGACGACAAATTCCCCGATGTGCCGTTAAGTAGACAATATGAACGTAAATTTGAACATAGGTATCGAGGCGTACAATTCAAATTAACAACTAAAGGTAAAGGACTATTAAAAGTAATAGGCTTTGCCGTGACAGTAAGAACAGGACAATAATATGGCAAGACTTAGACAACAACACCCACAGAACTATGTTTCTTCAGGAAACATTCATACAGATTTTGAAAACGTAATCAGATACATAAACTCGGCAGAACTAGGAGACAAAACCGTTGGAGAACTATTAGCTGTTCTTTTTAATGAGAGTGGTGAATTCCAAGGTCCTATTGAATTAAGAGTAGATAGTGTAAGTGGTTTACAATACAGAGTAGGCGTTTATACGGGTGCAGACGATGGATGGATAAACCTTATTGATATAACGTCATTAAGAGGTCCTTCTGGTTCAAACGTAGGAACAGTAGAAGGTCCATTCTTTTTCAATAGACAAGATATTTTAATTGGTACAGGAATAGGAGCAACGACTGTAACAGGAGGAGGTACGGGATATAACTCTGCTCCGACTGTTTCTTTTTCTTCACCTCAAGATAGTGGAGGCACTCCACCAACTGCAACAGCAGTACTGACTGCCGATGCCGTTACTTCGATTACAATAAACACAGCAGGGTCTGGATATACTCAGGCTCCGACATTAACTATAGCCGCTCCAACTTCTGGAACGACTGCGACTGCAACTTGTACTCTTGCCGCTGTTGCCGCAACTGCTAACGTAATATCTTATTCTTTCGATGCTAATACAGAAGAAGTTGTTGTTTATAAAAATGGTGTATTACTTGCTAAAGCTACAACAGGAAGTGTAGCAGAATATGCATCTAACACAGCCGCTAATACTATAACGATTTCCACTCCTACACCAGGTGTAGCTGTTGGAGATAAATTAACAATTTATTCAGTTAGAGCACAAACCGTGACTAACTTCCGTAGACAAGATACTTTAATATCTGCGTCTACATCATCAGTTGCCTTTGTTCACACGTCAGACGAAACATTACTTGTGTGGAGAAATGGTGTTCTACAGGAGCCAGGTGGTGGTGCTGACTACATAGCTTCTCATACTACAGCAACGATTACATTTAACAGTCAATTAGGTACTAACGATAAAGTAACTGTAATGACTGTTGAGAACCAAGCACAAAAAACTATTGCAGGTTTAATGTTTGAAGATGAGTATACTAATGCTGATGGATTTATTAATTGGACAAAACTAAATGTAGCTGAAAACGAAATACCACAAAACAAGGTAAACGCTCTAGCTACAAGTCTTGCTAATAAAGCAAATATTAAATCTCAACTAACAACTCCAACAGGTTCTACTACAGGAGACCTATGGCTTGATACATCACAAGTGCCTAACATATTAAAATTTTATACAGGTACTCAATGGTTAGAAACTTCACCAGAAAGTTCTCTACCAACATTTGTTGCATCTAATGCCTCACAGTATGTTCGTGTAAATGGAACTGGTACATCACTAGAATACGGTGACTTAGACCTTTCGTCTGTTGTACCTAAAACTTGGAGAGGTTCTGTTAATGGAGTAGCATCCCTTGATAGTTCTGCTAAGATACCTACTAACCAATTACCAGATATCTTTGCTACAGGTACTATTTCTTTTTTCAACGTCTGGGAAGATGCTTCTGTTAACGTATCAAACAAAACTTATTTTGTGTCCAAAATATGGAAACAGAAACTTCGACTAGACGGTATCACTCATAAACTTGCTGCTGGTACTTGTACTATTCAACTATCTGTAGATGGTGCTACGATAGGAAGTACATTCTCAGTTTCCACAACGTCAGCTTCAGTCAATATGCCTACTACCATCGAGATAGATGGAACTACAACTGGTAGACGACTAGAACTCGTGGTTACAAATACAAGTGGTGCTAACACATTGGAAGTAGGGATAGCTTCGGCTACTCTATCAGTTTAATGGATATGGGTGAGAAATTATGGCTTTTGCTAGTTACATAGACCAATACGGTGGCTTCGATGCAGACGATATACAGGCTTCGGCAGAATTTAAAAAACAAGCTAAAGACGATACCGTTGATGCAAAGCTAGAACCAGGTGAAATCGTACTACATCCAGAAGTTTATAAGGATGACCCAGAATTAATACAGCACATATTTTCGGCTATGATAGCGAAGGGACAAAATCCTTTTGCTACCATCGCTGGTTCAGAGATGGGTCAATACGACCCAATGGACCCAAATAGTCCACAACATTTCTTTTTCGGAAAAATCTTCAGAGCAATTAAAAAAGTTGTTAAGAAGATAGCCAAGAACCCAGTCACTAGATTTATAGCAACTGCTGCAGCTACTGCTGTTAACCCAGCATTAGGAGCCGCTGTATCTGGAGGCTTAACAAAAGCCGCAGGTGGTTCGTGGGGACAAGCATTAGGTTCAGCCGCAGGTTCTTATTTCGGTGGAAAAGTAATGGGAGGAACTACTTCAGGTTCAGGTCTAAGTAATGTAGGAGGTGCTCCTGTGCCAGTAGGAGATGCTATTGGTAAATTTGATTTTGGTACTATAGCAAACTCATCAACAGGATTATCAACAGGTCTAGCTAATACAGTCGGAAATACATTCGGTGGCTTTACTGGTGGAGTAACTAATTTACTAGGAGATACTATCGGTGGTGCAATCGGTAATATAAATCTTGGTTCAGCTATGGGTTCTATGATGGGAGAAAGTTTAGGAACTATGGCAGGTGGTATGATAGACCCACCTAAAATACAATTACCAATGGGAGTTAATTATCCTACCCCAGCAAATTATTTAACACAAGTACCAAGAAGCACATTGAATTTAGGTTTAGGTGCCTCAGCTAATCCGATGTATGCAGGAAGTAATATCGGACCTGTAGGTATCGCTAACCCATTAAATACTTATGGCAGAGGAACTGGAGCAAATATTTCAGGTTCAGATTTAGGTACATTTGGAATGAGTATTCCAGGTGTGTCTATGATATCACAAGCTAAAGATAGATTGGGTAGGGATATCAGCAGAAATGTTGGTGCGTTTGGGAATGCCGTCTTAAAAGCCGATAGAGGCTGGAGCCTAGGTAAAGGAGGTCAAGGTGGCGTTGGGGTATTATATTATTAATGGTGAGGGATGCAACCTATGATGACATTGAAAAGCTGTTACCTCTTGCCTATAAGATGCATCAAACATCTATATACAAGGATACAGAATATGATGAACAAGTTGTTCGAAAGTATGCGAGACGGTTTATTGACCATCCAAATAATTATTTTAGGGTGGTGGACAAAGATAATGAACCTTGTGCATTCTTTTTGGGTTTCATTACAAACTACTTATGGAGTAATCAAACCTTGGCTTGTGAAGAAAATTTATTTACTGACAGTACATCCGTACTTGCAGGACTTAAGCTCACAAAAGACTTTGAGACGTGGGCGAAAGAAAAAGGAGCGTACGAAGTGAATTTTAGTATTACTCACTCAGGTAAACCAGACGAACAAATGAATAAGTTTATGGTTCGTATGGGATATACAGAGAGAGGTGCTATATATAAAAAAAGGATAAACGATGTGTAGTGGTGGTGGCGATAGTTCTAACGGTGGAGATTTCAGTAATAAAGAAACTCCAATGACTGGGTACAAACCAGGTGATGTGCAAATAACTTCTTTAGCACCTCCAGGGTCTAATACTCAACAACACAATCCTCATACGGATACGGGTGGAGCACAGGATTGGGGTGGAGACGTAGACGAACATAATAATTCAAGAGGTCCTAGAGATGAGCCAATAGTAGATACCAGACAAGAGCCAAAAGTAAGTGGCAATCCAGGAAAGGATATTTTTGCTACTCCTACAGAACAACCAAAAAGTAGTTTAATGGGAACAATAGGTAATGCCATTGTAAACACCCTTGCCTTTGCGGCAGGAGGTCCTGTTGGTTTGGGAGTTGTTAATGCTGGTAGAGCTATGTACGGTGCTCAAAATCCAAATAGTGCTATAGGTATTAGTGTGCCAGAAGCAATAGGAAATACAGTATCAGGTGGTTTATTAAGTAAGGGGAAAATCGGACAAGCAGCCCTAACTTCAATAGCAGGTAATATGGCTTCAGGAAAAAATTTAGCTAATCCACAAGACCCAAATTCAGTAAGAGGTGCACTATCTAATATGACTGACATAGGAGGAAATTTCCAAGGTTTCGGAAACTCTATTATGGGTGGGATTAACTCTGCACCTATTAGTGGAGGAGGGACTACAAATCCACAAAATTTGGGTATGATACATTCACAACCAGTAGTAGGAACCAAGAACAATATTGGTGATATACCTGGCTTAATACAACAAAGGAATAAACCACGAAATGAATTCGGTAAAATTTTTAACTAATAAAGGAGGCTCCTAATGTGTGGAGGTGGAGGCGGCGGAGGCGGCGGTACTCAGACGACAACTATGATGGAGTACACAGACCCTCTTGGCAGAAAACAAACAGTAAGTGAAGCCGACTACGGAAAGACAATGGGATTAAATCCTTTGACTGCTGGTACTCGTTGGAACGCAATTATGGCTAACCCAGAAGAAGCAGCCAAATATAATTCTATGGGCAAATCAGGAGATATATTATATCCTGGTGGCACAAGACCAGACAGACAAATTCAAGAAAGTTTTTTAGGAAAGAGAGCAGTAGGTCGAGGAGACCCTGCTTCACCAGATAGACGAGAAGCTATCGCAGGTCAATTCGCTGGAGCACAAGAAGGAATAGTGCCAACAGCAGGAACGGTACCACTACAAGATACAGAAGAACAAACTTTTGGAGGACAAGTAGGAACTGGAGAAGAAAGTTTTGGTAGAAGGGCTTTAATGTCAGGCGAAGGAACTTTAGAAGAAACTCTAGGACCTGTTACAACACCTGACCAATCTGGTGTACCTTCACCAACAGCAAACCCAGACCTACAGAAAGACCCTAACGCACCATTAGTTTCGGCATCAGAAAGTGTGGCACCTGACGTTAATTACATTGTGCCAACAGTCGAAAGGGAGGAACAAGTCATATCCTTTGTACCTAACGACCCTAATGCCGCTTATGTTGCTAGAGGTCCGATATCGTCTAATTTAAGAAGCAGACGAACAGGTTGGGGAAACGTATTTTTAACGTGAGGTAAATTATGGCTTGGGGACAATTTTTAGGAACTTTAGGAACAGCAGCTGGAATACCAGGTGCCGATATAGTCGGTAGTGGTATGGATGCCTACTCTGATTGGGACAGACTAAGACAAGACAAAGCCTACAGAGAATGGACAATGAACGAGCAGGTCAAACGTGACCAATGGCAAATGGAGAATTATGTCCGAGACAAGGCAGAACAAAAAGCAATAAGAGATGAACTATTATTAAAGTCAGCTAATCTTTCTTCAGCAGTAGAACAAGTAAACAAATACCTTGGCGTTCCTTATGCACCAAGTAGAGCAGACATTATTACAGATTACTTAAATCTAAGAAGTAATTATCAAGGTGATGTTATGCGTCTTGCAGAATTATCTGATAGTCAAAAGACAGCTAAAAATATGGCTGACTTAGGTGGTGCACATAGTAACACTATGTCTAGAGATATCACAAAAGAAACTCTAGATGAGTTTGCTCCTCAATTAGCAGATATGGATATGAAAGCAAAACTAGATGCTATGAAGTTAGCTGAAAGCCAAATGCTACTTGATGATGAAAGTAGAAAAAGAATACAAAAACATTACACAGACCCTTATCAAATAGGTTTTGATACTATGAAAGATTTACTACCTAAATCACCAACATACACAGATAGTGGTTATTTGACAGACTTAGCTAAAATTTCAGATAAATCTATGCAGAGGGGTAGCACAGCATTTCAAGATAGTTTATCTGAAATAGAAGGTCGTATAATACAAAAGTTCCCCGAAAAATTTAAAAAATCAGGCGATGAAACCAATATGGTAAAAGCCCTAGAAACGATGAAAACATAGGGAGAAAAAATAATGGGTCTTAGTTTTGGAATAGGTTACTCTTCAGATGGTAGAGAAGCTCGTGAAAGATTAAAAGGCAAGAGACTTGAGAACAAGAAACTCTTTGACGACTGGTTATCAGAGAAAAGAAAAGCTGGTGAAAGTGTAAGCCTAGAAGATTTAGAACAAAAGAAGTTCGAACTAACTAATGGTGATAACCTATATTCAAATATGATAGGTAATAAAGCTGTACTTCAAGATAAAACTCTTAGACATAATCAGGTTGTAGCTGACACCCTAGTAACTGAAGCTGCTGATGGTATGAAGAATAAAGCTGCGATGATGGGTTTATATTCAGACGAATTAAACACTAAAGACAAAGATTTTGAAGCATATAAAGAAAGAGTATCTTTATTGTTTGGTAATGGGGATAAGGCTAAAGGTGCTGTAGCTATGGCAAATTCTGGCATTGATAGGGAATGGTGGGAAAAAGAAAGCCAAAAATTATACGAAACTAAAGCTACAGAGATTATGGGAACTCTTAATTGGGCTAACGTACAAGAAAAAGCTGATATAGCAAAACTATTCCCACACATAAACTCACAAATAAAAGTGATACTTGAAAAGAATTTTGATGGACAAGAAAGAAAAGTTCGTGCTGAACAAATATCAAAATCTATATCGAGTGTTACTAATCTTACTGATGTTACTGGGTATCTTGCTTTTGATGCAAACCAATTAAAGGAAGAGGTCACAGCAATATTTCAAGCCAATGGAATAGCAAATCCTACCAACGAAGAAATACTGAACGCTACAAACCTTATGCTAAAGAGAGTAGAAAATGCACGAAAAATGAAACTAGGTGAGTTCCACAACAAGTTTGCTAAGGAGTTTTATGGTGGTAAGTTTTTAAATGATTGGATAGAAAAGTCATCTGATGTAATGCCAAGTAATGATGAGCTTGAAGGTGCTCTTATGGAAGCTCTACACTCTGCTGGATTTCCAGCGTGGGCAAAAAGTATAGAAGGATATACTGCCGAAACTATAATGAAGGATGGTCAATGGGCTGGATGGTTAAATGATGCACTAGGTAAGAATTGGTCTACAGATTTACGAAGAGCTATGTATGCAAGAACTTGGCAAGAGAATGACGAAGAACAAGAAGCAGCTATGAAAGCAACAGTTGATTTACTGGCTAAGGATAGTTTTACTGGACTTGCTAATCAAGCTGAAAACAAAGAAAGATATGGAAAAGTCTTTAAAGCTGGTACAGACAAAAAACCAATAGATGGAATAGGAATGCCCGCGCTAGGCGAGTTAGCTAATGGTTATTATATACCAAGGCACCAAAGAGAACAGGTAGTGGATTTCCTACATAAGTTATTTAAAGATAATAGTGATATGAGTTCAGTCAAAGCAGTAGACGCAACAGTAGAACAATTCCAACTCCAATCAGTAATTGATTGGAAACAAAGTGAAATTTCTAAAAGAGGTGCATATGACGAAGGTGCTGTATTGCCTCCTAACACAGATTTCCAAGATTATGCTAACGGTGCAGCAGTTTCTATTAAAACATCTATAGTAGACGAAGCAATAAAAACAATACAAGATTTACCATCAAGAGATAAACGGGGAAACCTTTGGATGCATAACTCTGCATATCAGTCAATTAAAGATACAACTATAGAGGCTTTAAATAAACAGAAGAAACAGATTATTAAACATATATCAGGTCAATCACAATACGCTTTTATAAATCAAAACAATCCATTCGACCTTACATTAGGTGATGAGGTTATAAAAGTTACGAGTATGGAACAAGCAAAAGAAAAATTAATTAATTACATAGACCAACAAATTGAATATGTAAATACAGAATTCCCTAAACTAACTCCAGAAGGAAAGTATAAACCCGTTGACTTTTCTAATCCAGAAGCAGGAGGGATGCCTACAAGCAAACAATTAGAATTAAATGATGAGGCTAAAGCTCTTAAATGGACTGTTGGTAATGAAGCAACCAGTATTATTATTAAAGGAGAAGGGGGAGGTAAAGGTTTAGTACCTAATCCTGAAATATGGGATGTTAGTAAGCAAGAGATAAGAAATGAATGGGTTTATGGAACTGGTGCAACTGGTAATAACAGAAATAGAGGAGTTCTAATTGCTATTGCACTAGATATAATGAACCAAACTGATGACGTAGAAAAACAAAAGAAATTATTTAGAAATCTTATTATGTTTGGCTTAGAGGATGATGATGGAAAAGTTGATATAGATTCCGATACTTTTAAATATATGAGAAATAACGGTAAAGATTTTAGAAGTTATAGCCGAAATAAAATAAAAGATACTGCACTTGGATTTGGTATAGGACACGGAGGAAAGACTTTCTTAGAGCGTCTTTTCGTTAGAGCAATTTCAGAAGCAAAAGCATTCGAGGAAGAAACACGATAGATAATATATGAAAATTAGTGATAAGACACCTATCAGTATGCCGATGAAAAACCTAATTAGCATAGTAGGAGCCTGTCTTATCGGAGCGTGGTTTGCTTTCTCAGTTATTGAACGCCTAAATGTAATCGAAACAGAACAAAAATTAATGTATACAGACCTGAACAAAGCCAATGAGTTCATCTCTGGTGTTCCTAAAGGTGATATGGTCTCCCCCCAAATAAACGAATTGTTTATGCTTGTTGAGTTTCTTAGTGCTAATCAAGAGAAATTAAAAGAAAATGTAGAGGACGAACTTCCAGAATTAAAGAAGTTAAATCTACAAATAGAGTTTTTAACTAATCGTATAAATAAGTTAGAAAATTCTTTTGAAAAAATAAGGAACGGTAAACACGAATGAACACAGTAGCAGTAGTATTTGCATTATTAATGTTTGATAGTACAGGTGATATACAAGATTGGCGTACAGCTAAGGAATTTATGTATACTGATAGCCCATCAACTTGCCTTAAATTACGTAGAGAAGCCACTAGGAATACCGAGGGTGGCAGATTATCTTTTAAATGTATACAGGCAGAGGTGGAGCTTGAGATACTAGAGATAGATAAATCCCTACATATCCGAAAAATAATCAAAGAAGTTAAGTAATATTGGGACGACCAGACGGTCTAGATAGCCTATATTTACTGTAATAATTGGAAACTGGAGTACCAATAATATGGCAATAGACGATACAAAAGACACGTCTGTCGGAAATCCGATAGGACACGAAACAAATTTTTGGAAAGACAACAAAGTCTCAGAGCAATTTAAAGAGAGTATGAGGCTTATAAGGGAAGGTGGTTCCGACCCAAGTAATCCACTTGGTTATGCTAGTGGAGCATTATCAAAAACAGACGCAGCAGGACTTCTAGACAACACAGCATTTCTTAAAGATATATACGACTTCTATTATGAGAGAGACCAAAAAACATTTGGTAATCCAGAAGAAGCTGTTGACTATTACTTTAATGATAGAACAGGTAAGAATGTAAATACTATTCATATCGGTAAAGAAATAGCCGATGCCACAACATCCAACTCAGACGAACAAAACGCAAGATTAGCAAGGCTCCAAAAAACATTTGATGCTTTACCTCACTTCTACCAAGAAGGTGGTAGGGGTTCTGCTGGTTTTTGGAACAATGTTAAACACGTACTATTAGACCCAGCCAATCTTTTAGGTTTTGGTTTTGGTGCTATTGGAGCGAAGGCTGCAGCTAAGAAGGTTGCTCAAGAGAGTATGAAAGCTCTTATGAAGCAGAACTTAAAAGGCGTACAAAAACAAGGAGCCAAACAAGTAATCAGAGCAAAGGCTAAAAAGGAAGCTATAAAAGCTGGATGGAAAAGAGGTGCGATAGTTGAAGGTGGTGCTTCAGGTGCAATAGAAGGATTACAAACAGATTTACAACAAAGACGAAATATAAAGGTTGGATTACAAGATGATTATAGTATTGGTTCAACAGCATTAGCTACAGGTGTAGGTGCTGCAGCAGGTGGTTTGCTTGGTGCTGGTTTCGGTACTCTTGGTGCTATAACTCCTCTACCTAGAGGAATAGGTAGTGTGTTTCAAAAAAATAAATACGAACCTGCTTGGGCTAAAGGAATAAGAGAAGGACATAAAGAAGCCTATAGCAGACATTTAGCAGATGTAAAAGAAGCTAATATGAAAGCTGATTTGGGTGAAGGTAACGCACCTGAAGTACAGGCAGTAAGAAAAGAACATTTTGATAGTTATGAAGATGAATTAAGAACCAACTTAAGTCTATTAGAAGAACAACTTCCACAAGGTTTTAGAGCAAGAATTGTCGCTGGTGAAGAAATACCTGGTTATGGTAGAGGCGAAGATGCGATGCTTAAGAAGTTGGTTGATGATGGTGTAATAGACCAATCGTTAGCTGATGATATTTTAGAAAGACGAGGTGCATTATCTGCTCACCTGAAGATGAAATCTGCTCCAGACGAAATTAATAAGATGAACTCTGATGCAGAAACAATGACTGCACAGCTTACTGATATGGAGCAAAGAGGTTTAAGAGAAGAAAAAAGTTATCAAGAGTTAAGCATAAAAAGAGATGATTTATATACAAGAGCTAATGATTATAGAAGAGCATATGAAAACTATAATAAAATTCTTGTAGATTATAAAGAAACAGGAAAAGGTATAGAACAACTTATATCTACTTCTCAATCTTTACCATCAGCTAGAGTAGATGCTGATGCTACTGTTGACACAACTGGTGGAACAAAACCAGTTCCTGAAGAGCCAACAACTACTACAGAAAAAGCAGTACCCGAAGGAATTAAACCAGAAGATGATGCAACAATACAGAAAGCTACTGAACCAGAACCAACTGAAGCAGAATTAGCAACAACAGAAGTTACTAAGAAATTAGATAAAGCCAAATCAGAGTTCTCAAGAGTTTCAGATGCACTTGTGGATAATAGAAATGCAAGACGTAGAATTACTGAGGGTGCTACCAGAGCAAACAGAGCTTTAAACGCAGACGAAAAGGCAGAGTTAAAAAACATTGAAGTTGAACGTAAGAAGATATTAACAGAAAAGAATAAGTTCCAAAAAGAAGCACAAAAACTAGAACAAGACCTAGATAATCTATCTAGTGAAGTACAACAAACTAAAGATACTGCTACAAAAGTAGAAGAAACTCAGGCTGAATTACAAGAAGCTAATTTAAAAGATACTGGCGAAATACCTACAATCGACAGCGAAATTAATAAGGCTGCTAACTCAGACGAAAGTGCTTTAGGGTTCTTAAAGGCTTTAGGTTATGAAGAAGGTCTATTAAAGAAGGCTTTAAGGATTGAATTAAAAGGACTTAAAAAGAACAGCGATAAAGTTTTAGCGAGACAAAAATTTATTAATAAAAAGACAGACGAGTTTTTTGCCAAGCAAGAAGTAGAAGAATTATTTGGTCAGCTAGTAGCAGATGATGTATCGAAAGGTAAGTTTACTCAAACAAATGATTTAGAGTTTGGTTTAGTTCCTTTTGATGTACCTAAAATAAGAGCCATATTCCAAGCATCTTATGATGCAACGCCTGGTGACGCTAACATCAAGGCGAAGAAACTAGGAGATATTAATAGATATTACGATGAGTATGTAAGAACAAATTCTACAAAACTATTCGTAGCTATGGCAAATGAAATGCCAGATGTTCCATACGAAGAAGTATTAAAAGAAATAAACATTCGTTTCGGTTCAGAGATGGCTGATGTATTAACTCAAGTAATGTCAGGTGGTGGTAAACAATCTACAAAATTCACAAGAAAACCAATTAAAGAATTCTTAAAAGAAATACAGCCAGATTTAGCGAAGCTACAACCTCACGAAAGACGTATGGTTGATAGAGCAGTAGTTAAAATGAGAGAGTTGTTAGACACCAATGTTGGTAAAACTATGGATGATAACTTTGTACGTGTAGCATTGAGGGGTGCTATTGATAAGGTTATTGCTAATAGAGAAGGTGGACGTAAGGTATTTACTGTTGAACAAAATAAACCTGCATCTCAAGCTGATATTGATTTAGCTCCAGAGATGGGTCGTGTTCACGTTCAGGGTGGCAAGATGACCATTAATGGTAAACTTGTAGATGTTGGTACTAGAGCAGGAAAAATACAAGGGATATTAAGAGGCTCTAATAAATTTGGATATAACGGTCGTCTACTTGAAGATATGTATAAGAACGGTGAAAAGATTTCAGGTGAGGATGCCGCAATAACAGGTCTACAACAAAGCTGGATAGATAATGCTAGTGGAAGATGGATGAATGACCCACATAAATTCCAAGGCTATAACGCAGACGGACAGAAAACAAATAAAATTAATGAGATATTAGATGGTGGTAAAGCCGAAGGAACTAATGCTCAATCAGTTTTAAGGGCAGAAGAAGCAAGAAAAATTCTTCGTGCAGATAGATTAAAAGAAAACAAATACAATAAAGCTATTGAAGATGGAGAAAAACCACCTAGACCAAAACTATTATCTCCAGAAGAAGTTGCGACAATACGTAGAGAACTAGAACAGCCAGTTAATAAAGGTGGTTCTGACCTTATTACTATGTCTACAGACTTAGGTGCTAGAACTGCTGACAATCTAGAGCGAATTCAACTTTCTAATAAAGAAGTTACTGCTCCATTATATCCTAACAACACAGATAAGAATGGCTTCTTCTCATTACAATTAGCAGAGGCAGGAGAGAAAGTAACTCCTAATAATCTAGTAACTATTGATGGTGTTAAGTTTAAAAAATTAAGAGTTAAGTATGGAACTAAAAAACAAAGTGTAAATGCTGGAGTAATATTTGATGGTTACGTTTACAGAAGTACAGACGATATTCCACAATTCAATCAAAAGTATGTTCAAAATAGAGACAGCTTATTAGAACAAATTAACAACCACGTGTTTGAATTAAAAAATTCTACTCATTTAGAGATAACAGCAGAGACTGTTGTTAAACAAAGAACAGACCCTAACTACGTAGCTTATAGAATTATAAGCAGAATAAAACAAAGACAACAACAAAAGATGGCTAACCAAAAGCTAGTAGATAAAGGTGAGCCAGGCACTAACTATAAAGATATAGAAACACGTAATGCTGTTATTGATGGTGAGATACAAACACTTAAAGGAGACCTTAAAAAAATAGGTAAACTTGGGTTATACAAATCAAGATTTAGAATACGTAAAGCACAAAAAGCATTAGACGAAGCAAAAGATAAAGGATTAATAGAAGAAAAGAACTCTACTATAGAAAAGAAAAACGTAGAGAACTTACTTGGTACAAAGATTACTGCCGAAGATGAGTTAGTTGGTAGAGGAATGGCTGATAAAGCTGGTCTAGAAGATGCTTTAAATATAGCTAGGTCTAAAGAATTAAATGATGCTGTTCAAAAATTAGTCAGAGGAGAGACAGACGAAGCAGGATTAACTGCAGCCCTAAAAGAAATACAGGCGAAGTATGACAAACTAATTTCTGACGCTATCCAAGATACAAAACCTGTGGGCAAGAATAAACCACAAGTAGTTCATATGGACGGCATAGAGATTGATGTAGCTAATGACTTTAAATTTACTGATGTCAACACAGTTGGTCGTCTGGATGCTAACCTTAAATTATTTGATGAATCTATAGGCAGAGTATTCGAGACGAAAGAAGGAACATTAAAAATAAAATCTAATGAATTAGAGTTTGTTCCAGAGTTTTCTAGTTTAGAATTATTAAAAAGAAACTTACCATCTATTTTTAAAGTACGTGTTGTTAAAGCATTTGACGATGGATTATTACAACCATCATCTTTAACTAAAAAGGATGAGGGTAAAACATTCAAAGTTAATAACCACAAGGAAACAAACACATATAGAAATGCACTAGAGGAGCCAACAGATGCACCTGTAGATGATGCTTCTAAAGAAGTAGTTCAAAGCAAGAACCCTTACCTAACAAAAACAGTTTCAGACTTTAAAGATAAGATACCAGCAGGTAGAAATTTAGCTTGGATGTATACTAAGGAAGCTAAGTATCCTTTTGTAGTTAGAATTGTTCAACCATATCAAGAGGATAAACCATTATCTAAGATATTTGGTAAGACTTCTGAGGATGGATTTGTGTTAGGTCATACTGACGCTTCTAAAAAGGGTACAACTAAAGAAGCACAATTAACATTCAAACCATTTGATGACCAACCTCAGATTAAAATGCCTGAGAACAGACGTGTAGATGGTAAGAATAAAAGAAATACAATGTTGGATGACCCAGATATTGTTAATCCTAGAGAGAAACCTATAAGAATTAAACAAGCTAAAGAGCTTGAAATAGACCAAGATGCTTTACCTGATACTAACCCACCAATGAAGGGTAAGTTCAGAACTCTTGGTGATGTTATGAACGAGATAAATAATCTTGAACAAGTTAGGTGGTCAGACAGACGAATTAAAAATAAAGAAGAATATAAAAACTTTACTGTATATATGGACTTCCTTTATTCAGTATTAGAAAGAGAAGCACCTCACGGTATTGTATATGACAATGTTCAAAGGTCTACATCATTAGAACAGTTAAGAACAATAATGACAAACAGACCTGTTGGTAGCCAACCTAAACATCAAATGGCTGTTATCTTTAATCTATTAAGACAGATTGAGGGTGCTGAAACAGGTCAGATGCCTAAATTCTTTGAGGCTAGAGATGGTTTCCAATATGTTCCAGATGGATACACAGACCCACAAACTGGTAAAGCTGTAGAGGGTTTAAATAACTCTATAGGTATCGGACCTATGGGAGCTTTAGGAGCAGATGCCGCGCCAGACTTTTCAAAAATTATTCACGAAATAGGACATTGGGCATACGCTAATATATTATCGCCTACAGAAAAAAGACATTTCTGGAATTCTATAGGTAAGTATATAGACCAAGAGGATGTAACTACTCAAAGTTTAAGAACTCGAATAGGCAACATACTTCCAGGTGCAGCTTCCAATGAACTAGATAGTCCTGCTGAATTCTTTGCAGAGCAATTCGTACAGTTTGCTTTAAGTAGAAATAAGGCAGGTGATGTCGGAACTTTGTCTCAATTATGGTCAGAAGTAGCTAAAAAAGTTAAACATATTATGACCAAATATTTTGGTCTTTCTATGGGTGAAGAAGCTACTGATTTCGTAGACCCAGATTTAATACCATTGTTTCAAAGAATATTCCCAGACAACCATAAAGTTAATAGGTATATGCAGGTAGCAGAGAA
>Ga0098041_1000235_pt1 | contig 22474 bp, 19 predicted proteins | sample 8_EtaG_FD_77066 | JGI IMG/M metagenome (GOLD analysis project Ga0098041, IMG submission 77066) | Marine viral communities from the Subarctic Pacific Ocean - 8_ETSP_OMZ_AT15162 metaG | ecosystem: Environmental > Aquatic > Marine > Oceanic | place: Pacific Ocean | collected 2015-01-08
CAGCATTACGAGGACAAACAGGCTACACCCTATAACTTCAACTCTGTGCAACTGCCACCTGACACGCCCGGTGCTCACGTAGTCAACCCCGACATGACGCACTCAGATATGATGATGACTGGGGAACCAATGGACATAGCCTTCCAGTTGCTCAAGGGAAGTACAAAACAGTCTACTCTTTGGGGTTACGACCCAAAGATTGTAAATGATTTACTAGCAGTGAAAAACAGTAATATTTTCATCGCTGCTAAACCCGGAAGGGATGCTATGCCTGTTAATGAACAGAATAGACGCTCAGATAAAATGTTACAAGAATTAACCGAACTCAAAGAGAAACATGGTGATTTTGATATTACGAGTGCCACAGGTAGAGCAGGGTGGGAAGCAGAACCGTCTTTCATGCTCACTAATGTTCCTGATACTGCAAGAGATGCGATAAATCAGATAGCAGCAAAATACAAACAAGATTCTATCGGAGTCTCAGAAAGGGGGGAGCAAGGAGTGAATTATGTAACACCTAAAGGAGAAACAGTAGAAGACGGTAAGTTTAGTGGTATGGAGATACAAGAAAACCCCGAATATTCCACAGATTTTCCAAGTGGGCAGAGACTTACATTCACCTATGGCGAACCAATGGAACTAGCCCTCCAGTTGCTCAAGGAGCGCAAGTCCCCTGAAGCCATGAGGCACAAGAGAGAATATGATACCCAATACGAGTCAAGCCCGGAGCGCGTCAAGTACCGTGAAGAACTAAATCGTGAGAGAAAACGCAGGGGAATCTACGGCTCACATAACCACCAAGATGTGAGTCATTCGCAAGGTGGGAAACTCACATTAGAGGGGGAGCACGCGAACCGGGCGAGACATTTCAAAAACAAAGGCACACTTAGAAGAATAAATAAAATGGTCTTTGTACGATAATTCCTAGTATTATTCTATACAACTATAATATAGTCTAGTAGTATAGACAAGAAAGAAGAATAATCGGAAAGAGAATACTTAAAGTGACCTCCGCCGTGGGCTGATGCGAGGTCACATAGATGAGCGACACAGATGAGATGAAAATGACAGGGTTAATTTTAGCCCAGTCAGCATTAGTAGGAATAGCAATTGGAGTATTTAGTGCGGGACTATGGCTTCCTACTGGAAGTGATGCTGACTCAACGATAAACGGTATGACATACGCTATGGGTGCATTGGCTGTTCAAACAATAGCGTATTATATATTTAAGATGTTCTTTGAGCAAGGGATGAAAGAGAAAGTGCAGATAGCGGAGATGCAGAGGCAGAGGTCTGAGTCATTCAGAAGTCAACAGATGGGGTTTGACCAAAGAAGGATGGACTTAGAATTGAGAGTGCAGGAAATGCAGTTGGAAAATGAACTAAGAATGCTACAAGCAGACCCATCTAGAATAAGCGCGACTTTCAATGGCTCTACTATGAGCGGTACTGGAGTTGATTATCATAATACATTTAATCCCGGAATACCCCTACATAATGCTGAGAATGAGAAACCCTTGAATCTAGGTAGCAACCTAAATAAAGCGGCAGATAATAAGACTAAAAAAGACATTCCTAGAAAGAAGGACGGGTCGCCGGATTTAAGATACAAAGCCTAGTGAGGTAGACCAGCATGGTACTACCCGGACAACTCATACCTTCGCCTATACGAATTTTTCGTAATGTAAAAGACGACTCCGTTGAGGAGACTCTTCGAGCAATGCATTTAGCCAATACAGTGGATAATACATATGAATGGGGAATCGGTTGGATACGAACTATACTCTGCTCAGTAGTAGCAGCAATGACGGTATCTGCGATAGAGACCAATAGCGACTTTTCGCTTTGGGAATGGACTGTTGAATGGGGTTACCAGCAACTGAGAGATTTTGGTAATTGGCTGATTGATTTGGTAAGTTGATGCCCTATGGCTGCAATGGCAGGAAGTGCATTAGTCGGCGCAGCCCTATGGGGACAGCAGATATACAATAACTGGAAATCTAGGCGTATAGGCATCTATGGTGCTAGCATGGTTGGCAAGACCACTCTTGATAGATACATGACGACTCCCGGTGAGATGGAAGAGATACATGAGGATGAGAGAACCAAACATTTCAAGTTACTAACGAGGTATATGTTACCCAAACCCACTAGAAAAAGACTCAGATACAAGGGCGAGAGAAGAGTCGTGCACTCTGCTGATATTGGTGGTGAAGACCGATTTTGGAATCTATGGATAGATGATATGGTCTCTAGACAATGCGAATACGTCGTCTTCATGTTTGACGACAGAGCATTTCAAGGTCAGGGAATCGACCAAATAGGCGGATTCAGATTCCTAGTCGATTCATTGATACAGAAACAATATAGATACAGGAACGTGAAGAGTTGGTGGAAAGGTAAGAAGTACTCACCTAGACTGGTTCTCTTAGTCGCTAATAAGGCTGACAGATTCTTCGATAAGAAAGCAGCCCAATTGTGGCAGGAAGGTAGAATAGCGGAGCACAAGATATTTGACCCGTTCAGAGATGACTTGATTCGCTTGCAGAAAGCAGGAATACCGACGCAAAGAAACTTCATGGCAACAAGGATAGGTTGGAACGTAGAACAGTCTCTAATGGATATGATAGATTATTGACCTCATGAGTGACCTTTTTGACTGATAACATAGTGGGATGCACATGGCGAGGAGGAGTTCCACCACATCTTTAGTATCAACAGGGGGTAGTAATTCCCTCAGAACCACTGTTCCAATGTGGATTATCGAACAATTTGAATTGAAATCAGGAGATAAGATAAATTGGAATATTCATGTGGAAAATGGGGGAATGTCCATAATCGTCACCCCGCAGGATGATTAACATGGTAATGAACGCAATGAACCCATTTGCCCAACAACAGCAACAAAATCTTGGCTCAATGAATGAAGCCACTCTAATGGCTTTAGCCCAACAAGGTAATCCTCAATTCACACATGCTGCTTTACTTGAGCAAGCCGCTGCACAACAGCAAATGCAAAGAGTAGCAATAGAAAGGAATATAGAAGTTCCAAAAGTCAATTTCTACCCTTCAAGACATCCTGACCCTAGAAAGGCAAGAAGAAAGGATGTCAAACAGGCTTACAAGTTGCTCAAACCTACTAAGAGGTCGATGTTAGACCCAAGAAGGTGGGGATGGTCTAATTATAGATATAACAAAGACACGGCAGTCTGCTGTGTGGACGGATGCAATGTGATGGAACTTATACAACATGACAATCTATACGCAAAGATATGCGATGAGGATACAGGTAAGTCACTTTGGGAACTCTACTGGCAGAATCCAGTCACTGGTGAGCCTGAAGCCTTCGTAGCAAGAGAAGGAGTCACTAGTGGTAGACAACTTAGAGCCACATATTGCCCCGAACATCTTCATCTGTATCATTTGTTATGTAAATGGGAGGCAGAACAAGATAGAGAAGATGAGATGAAGCCCAGTAGATTCCGAGATAAGGTAAAGAAAGGAGTTAGTATAGTAAGTATACCCGTTACAGCAACAACAAATACAGCACCAGCGCACCCAATGATATCGAAATACGAATCGTTCTTTGCGGAGATAATGGGCGATGCGCGTAAATCAAAGGGAATCAATGTTCAATTCTACACCAATCCTCAGACTGATGAAAATGATTTAACTGTCATAACCTTCGATAATAGGATGTTTAAACAGGAATTGCTTGAGATGGCTAATCCCACTCCAGCGTTCCAAGATGTATTGAGACAGCAAGCGGCTATGCACCAACAACACCAAAACACCCCACCCCTTCCCATTGTACCTGAGATGAACATGGAGGGACAACAATGAGCATGGGAAATCCTTATCAAAACAACGGATTAAGCCTTAATCTAAGCCAATCAGGAGCACCTTTAACCAATATGGGAAATTCATATGCAATGCCTAATATGGGTATGGGTATGCAACAACAGAATGGAATGAATCCAATGATGGGAGGTATGCAACAGCAACCATCTATGATGAATGCAATGTTTTCAGGATTTACTGGACAAGACCCTTATCAACAACAAGCGGTATTACCGCCAAGCGATACTGAGATACTAATGACGATGTTAGACAACGCATATCCAGTCGAGCGTTTCTTGTCTACACCGTTATTTAATCAGTTACTTGAGATAATGGGTATGATAACCACATTCTCAGTGTTAAACCTGATGAAGAATGCTAGTTATACTTTCGATGAAGATGCTGGAAAGTTTTCATTGGATGTATCATCGTTACCGACAGAACTGCAAACAATGAGTTCTGAGAACGTTGGTGCACAACTAGCAGCAATGAATGCTCAAATTACTCAAGTGATTAACCAAGCAAATGCGATAAAGATGCAGACTATGCAGAATGCTAGCAACAGTATGCTGCAAGCACAGTTGGCAAACGCAATGGCTGACCCCGGTTTAATGACAGGAGCAGCAGAAGCAGGTGGCTCTTTTATGAGAAACATGTTATTCGGAGGTAGAGTACAATGAATGGCCCAAGTAACCTAAACCTAATACCAAAACAAGTAGCGGATATGTCAATGCATTTCTTCTCACCTAAGAGACAAGTAATAGTGGATATGGTGATGGTTCAACTCATCAGCGCAATCCTAATATTCATGGGAATACTGATTTTCAAGAACGGTGATATAAGCCAATCTGACATGAGTATATACATGATTGGTATTTTTGTCTCGTTTATACTATTGACTCAGATTTATCAAAGAATAACTCGCGGTCTTTAATAAGGTGCTAAATATGGATGCAATGAAAAAAGCATGGAATTTTCTAAAATATGTAGGAACACAACCTAGTCGCTCTATCGGTGTAGGTGGTGGAACTAAACTATCAGAAGATGTAGGGTCTGTTAATTGGGATAGAGAACTTACTGACATAGGACTTAAACCAATAAAAGTTAAAACTCCTAAAAGGCAAGAAGACAAAAAACTACTATCTAATGAAATGAATGCATTAGACTCTGATGGAAATTATCGTAAAACGCCTGAAGAAATAGTTCCACAACCTCCACAAATGGGGCAAATGCAAAATATAGACCCTGTAAAATTAGCACAAATGAGGGCAGCAAGAGATGCTGCAAGAGTGCAATTAGGACAAACAAACGCCAATAGAGGCGGCGATGTAAACCCTATCTGAAAAGAGAAGGCTGATTAAGCGACCCGTAGTGGCATCCTGCATGGTTGAGCGGCAGCCAGTGATGAAACGGTCTTGTTCTTTCTGTCAAAGTGACATGAGAGAGACTCTAGAGGAGGCCATCACTAACGGTGAAATGTCATGTACTCAGATAGATAAGGACATGGGGTGGAGGGCTAATACAGCAGACCGCCACTTCAGGAATCACATGGGTCAGTATCACATGGCATCCAATCCCTCCTGCGTCATATGCACCAGTGAGAAGAGAAGCGAGTACGAAGAGCGTTTCTTCTCAGACGGCTCGCAATCTGATACAATAGCAGAAGAACTTGAAATAAAGGAATCTACGTTATATCATCACATGAAACATCATTTCCAACCACTAGTACAGAAATCAGCAGCGACTTCTGTGGCTATCACTGTCGGTAACGAGATAAATGTCTTGAGAAACAATGTGGGTAAACTGAATGGTAAATTAACAGAATTAATGGATGAGGGAGATGTACATGATGAAGGTTTCGTAAGAAACGCTGTGACTCTCCATAAAGAAGTTCGTGAGACAATCAAAGACCTAACTAAGGTGCAGCAAGAATGGGGTACAATGGGTGAAGGTTCTCAAGTTAATCAAACCATAAATATCCTGCAAGTAGAGATTGCCAAGGAAAGTCCTGAGAGTTGGAAGAGGATTAAGTCTAAGTTAGAGGCGGAGATGGAGGAACAGGTATGATACCAGTCGGAGACCTCATGCAACAACATCATCCGGGTTATCGAGCATTCTGCTTAGGGGAAAGTATGCAAGAAATTTATCATCCTGTATTCTTCGATTATTGCGTTAGAGTATGTGATACATTTAGGAAGCATTCTACTGAGCACTCTCTCAAAAACTCAGAAATAATAGTATCCGAGAATAGTCTAATGAAGGTCATTGACTGCTTGAAGGCTATATCCGAGACTGATGAACCTGAAGACGTATTTGAGTTAAGAGATTTAATCAGAGAATCATGCTACGAGTTCATGGAATACTGCTGCTACATGAGGAGTAGGTTTCAACAACCCACCTCTATTGGGAGGTTCTATGAAGAACTCGGTAGACTGGTTCTTTTGATATCTTGTGAATATTCGGGGGTAGACCACTAATGGCTAAAATATACATTAAAAAATCATCTACCATGATGGGACGTTCCTCTGATACTCGAATGTATGCGCCTCGTAGTGAGTCTTCTCACGTATATCGTGCAAACAATGAGGATGAAGCAACTTACACTGGAGTAGAAGACCCAAAGTACAGAGATGCACTCGTTGATAAGAAAAAGAAACAGAAGAAGGAAAGAGCGGGTGAGATTAAGAGACTCAAGCATATTTCGATTACTCCAAAGGACATTATAGAAGATGAAGATGATGAAGATGATGCATATGATTCTAGACAAGGGGAATATGAAACATCTCTGCAAACTGGAACAAGCGGTAACTTCGGAGCGCTGAGCAGTCTAGCAACACAAGCACGAGGGCCGGGATTTGCTGGTGGTGAAGGTGTAGAAGGTTACAAGTACTCCAGTGAAATAATGGATAATGCTTGGTCTGAACTATTAAAATCGAAGAAATCCAAGAAGAAGGATAAGAAAAACAAGAGAGAAGAAAGAAAGAAATGGAGACCATCTACTGGGATGTTTAAGAAGCCTCCCGGAGGATTCGACATATCCACTGCCAATCCTAGAAGAGCCAAGGCTAGAATGCGAGGAATCAAAGGGGGAAAGAGAACCGGTCTTGGTAGAGCGCATCTTTCTGTTGAGATGGGACACCGCACAGTCGGCAAGAATAAACAGCCAACCTCCAAAGACATAGGAAAATACAAGCAGTACCTAGGTCAACAGGAAGCACAGAGAAGACTGGGCAACATTAGGTCTGTCACATCTATACCTCAGAGATTCGGAGCACGTTTTTACAGAGCGGGTTCTACTGGAGGAGGAGCACTCAGACAACTACCCGGACAAGCGGCTCTTGCTAGAAGACCAGTAATAAGAAGACCATCGAGACCTAGAATGATACCTTCTCAGACATTACAACGACCCACAATGCCTAGAGTGCCGAATATGCCCTCTACTCCATCACCTCACTACCAATCGGGCTATGCTAATCAGAGCATGGCAGGTGGAGCACAATACACTCCTAGCAGAATGCCCTCTGCCACAGTACAAGGCGGCCCATCTATGGTTATGACCAGCAAAGTGGGCGTAGGTAGCGATTTACAGAAGAGAGGTTTATCGTATTATGATACCTCTGAACTTAGACAATTAATCAATGAAGCAAGGCAAGCGCTCAAGAGGAAGGATAGCAAGAAGAAAGGAATGGGAAGTAAAGACACTGGAGGTGCAGGTAGTAATTTACCTAGACATAACAATGCTCCGACCAAAGAGACCACACGTCCTGAAGGTGCTACTGAGGATGTAAATAATGACCCTCGTACTTTTGGTGTAAACCCCCTTGACCATTTGACAGGTAGGGGAGGTAGGACACCTTGAACACGGATTCCATCCTCAAGGCGGTTCTATTAAGGAAGAGCGACGCTAACTTCGTAATGTTCGGTGGTGCAGCGCACAAACTCAGATACCCACCACCTGCGGCAATCAAAGGCCCCGGTGAGATGGACATACCCGCTTTCGCCAATACTGGCGGACATGGTGAGGGTGAGACTGGTATACCCGGAGTGGGACATATCATGCCGGGGCAATTCATCGAGGGGGGCGGGTCACATGGCGAGCAAGTGTATGTCGACGAGGCTGGCGGTCATCACATGCATGGTATAGATGGTGTGATTCGAGCAGTAGGACAATCGATGCTTCAAGCCGGAATCAATATTTCGGGCAAGGAGATAGTCGACCGCGCCATAGACCTACATAACAGTAGGCATAACGACAACAACCATCTTCCAAATTCAGACGCATTGGATTGGAGAAAAATAAACTTAGCAAGACTCACTGAGCAGGATGGGGAGGTTAGAAGCAACTTCAATAAGCACGGACTAATTACCACACACACTAACGCTCACGGCGATGGACATAGATACGGAACTTTCCTAGAGTCATACGCCGTACCATTCAACGAGGAACTCGGTCAGATAATGGCGGAGAATGGACACCCTAATCCAAACCAACACAGTTGGGTCAAAAAACCGTACATCAAACCACATAGGTTGAACCTAATCCCTGATGGACAAGGAGGAATGAAGTTTGGTGCTAACAACGTACCAAAGGGACAGTTAGGTAACAATGGTATGCTAGATAGAGACTCAATAAAGATGCTAGGAAGCAGAATCAAAGACACGAGAGCCTTCCAAGGAATCACATCATGGGGCACTGGTCATCAGAAATCCCTGATATACAATCTACCTCAGATAGACCACTCTCCCGACTACAAAGGTAGTCCACAACCAAGAAGAGCGACAGTAGACTCGTTCACCACTCAGATGCTAAGAGTACTAGGACAAGACAGAGAAGCAGTTGCCAACAACCTAGTGGTCGACAGCGCAGGGGCGAAGAAGATGCTAGCACAGATAAAAGGCGATATCAATGGTAAACCCCTCAAGTCTTACTTTACTAGCGCAAATGGGATAAGAGAATTAGGGCAGTATCTGTCTAGATATCCCTCATTTCAGCACGTATATGGAGAAAATAGAATGCCTAAGTTTGATGAAGAGGGCAAGATGAAAAGCAGAGCCAGCACAGTGGGTAAGTTACATCACTTCTTCGGACAGAGATATGGGGATGATGCTGAGGAGGGAAGAGGATTAGACCTATTCATGAGTCATTCAGGAAGAGTGGGCAACTTCAGACAACATCAAGCAAACAAGAATGTAGCGCATCACATTAGAGCCAAGGACTCCTTCAGCAATGCCATACTCGCACAGTCCCTAGGTGTGAACCATATTGAGGACATGCCTGACCCGGAAGAACTCAGAGCAGCGGGAATCAGACTGCATGACACCCCTGAGACTAGAGCCGATGCGCCTAAAGTAGCCAATATCCTGAATCAGATATATGCAGCCAATTCACTTGCCTTCGGACATGAGGTCAAAGAACTTCCAAATCAAGATGAACTAGCGGCGATACAACCACTGCTCGACCACGTTGTACAGGGAGGTACATCTGATGACCCGACGGCACTAGGTGTTCCAGCGCACATCCCTTACTCAGATGAGTTAGAACCAATAACCCCAGTCGGAGAACAAGATACCGCTAATACCACATTGAGGGGTAAGCCGAGGGGAACGGCAGGTGCGCCAATGCGTGAGAATGCTTCTCCTAGATATCCCGGAATAATGGAAGATAGACAGAGAGTTGGAGTGAGAAGCCCAGTCAGTGCCACCACTCCCGGACTCAGCGGCGAGCAGCAAGCAAGGGCAAGATTCGCTCAAGCCCCATTGAGCGAGGTCAGAGACTTATACAATAGAAACGTGGGAGTACTACCGACTGCGGGCAGACGAATAGAAGAGCCGGAAAAAGGAATGACAGCAGCGGATTTGCAGACCTATGCAAACACAGGCATGACCACGCCTGAGTACGAGCAGGAGAAAAGGCTTAGAGAGTTCCAAGAATCAGCAGGAGACCCATATCAGACTAGACTCTTCGATTTTGGTAAGTCCGATAATGTGGCAAGAGTCTTGGAATCACTACAAATAGAAGAGGCTAGACTAGATGGTGCGGTCATGAAGCACATTCCGAATAGCACATTCAACTCACACTCAATCAACGACATAAACCACATATCCGAGATGATGGGAATCACCCCACTCGATGTCAGAACCATATTACACAGTCAAGGTGACTGGCAAAGAATATCAAAGACCTATGGTTACGACGACACAATAGTAAAAGTCGTGAAGGTGGCATTTGGAGGGATACAATGAGCAAGATACTCGTAAAGAAATCCACTCCACAAGTAGGCATGAACGTAGGTTCGGGAGGGCCGGGAGTATCGTTCTTGCTCGGAGGCGATAAGATGTTGAATCCAAAACAATTGGAAAATGCTGGATTTGGAAAAATAGGAAGCGATAGTCACAACTTCGCTTTAGCAAACCAAGAGAGAGGGCGTATGCTAAGATATGGCCTTGCTGGACTAGGCGCTTTTAATTCAGCATATAATCAGACTTCAAGTGGACAACCGGGTGTCCTCGGCGCTGTCGGCTCAGGTGCTATGCAGGGATACTACGGTTCACAGGGTCTTGAAGACTTTGCGGCAAGAGCAGGAAAAAGATTCAGTGGCAAGAACTTATCAACCGGAGCACCTACCAATACGACAGCAACTGTACCGGCACCTCCGGTGTCTCGTCGTATAGCGCCACCAACACAGCATGTGCCCTATGTACAACCTGCTAATTTTACAGTGCTTGAAGAGGATGAAGAGGAGAACGAGGCATCTAATAACGGTGTAGGAGTAACGACTCCTTTCGATGCAATAGTAGAACAGTACGGCAACGGCAGCAACAACGCTGGTCGACAAATGTACAATACCATGGAAAGGAAGTACGGACAATGAAGTCAAATGAGGAAATGAGAGAGTTCATCCTTAATACAGACCGGGAAATGTGCAAGAAGTCGTTCAAATACTTCTTTGTAGATGTATTAGGCTTCCTGTATAATCATCACCACGAGTCTTGGAAAGATGGTCTTGAAGAATCGCAGTACTATTGCGTGAAGGCTTCTCGTGACCACGGTAAATCTGTTTTCTTCATGACATATGCCCTTTGGTTGGCAGCATTCAATCCCGGTAAGCACGTCATGATATTTTCGCATTCGTTAGAACAAACCCTTGAACACATGAGGTTTGTACGTAATCTAATAGAGGAGAACGATGTTCTTAGACATCTCAAACCACAAGGTAAACCATGGGCTAAATCATACTTTGAGTTCTCAAACGGCAGTCGTATGATGGCAAAGTCGGTTGGAGGAGCAACTCGTGGTTTCCACCCTGATATTGTAGTATGTGACGATATTCTATGGGGAACTACTGCAACTGAGTTGGCAAAGACCGCAGATTGGTTCTATGGTGTTCTACTACCCGTTCTCCACCACAGTAGCAAATTAATGATGGTAGGTACCCCATTCAGTTACAACGACCTGTATGCTGAATTGGAACAAAAAGAGACTTTCAGAGTCGAGACCTATCCAGCAATAAATGCTGAAGGAGTGGCATTGTGGCCTGAGCGATGGGACATGGATTCCCTAGAGCAAAGGAGAATGTCCATGCCAGCAATACAATTCACACGCGAATACCTATGTGAGCCTATTCATGATGTAGCAAGTATGTTTCCGATGAGCATATTAGAGGCTGCTAGAGACCCTAAATTAGTTATGATAGATAGAGCGGAAACCAATTACAATGAGGAAGGAGAGGCGGATGGCGTTTTCGGTCAACATTTTATTGGTCACGACCCTGCTATTGCATCTGATAAGAACGCTGACTTTACTGCAATGACTATTATGAGAATCAAACCTGATGAGCAAAAGAAAGAGATAGTGCATGTAGTGCACCAACGTGGTATGTCTTCAATGGCTCAGAAAAGAATGATGGTATTGCTCAATAACAAGTTCAAACCCGATTTGATAGAATTAGAGGGTAACAACTTCCAAAGAATGCTAGAGCAGGAGATGAGAGAGATGGCATCTGACATGCCCATCAGAGTATTTATGACTACACGAACTAAGAAAGAATCTCTCTTTATGTCTCTATTACTGGCTTTTGAACAGGGCAATATAAAAACACCATACGGTGACGAACGCAGTAGGAAGTACACGCATCTGCTTGAGCAGGAACTCAACAGATTCGGTATGCAGAAGAATGGAAAACTGGAGAGTGTTGGTGTGCATGACGACTTGGCTATGAGTTTGGCTTTGGCTAATTGGGCATCTAAGGAGTTCAAGGGAAGTGTAGTCTTACTAGACGAGTACATGCCCGGTTTCGACTCTTGGGTCAGCGGCGGAAGCAAAGGGAATTGGATGATACCATGAATACAACTGTAATGAATAAGAATAACGAGAATACTACATTTTGGAGTGATGAATAGAATGTCGGCTTTTCCTGCTAATGGAGAGGGTTGGTTTGAAACTAACTTGGGGTATTCGGCAACTAACTTAGTCAAGAGACTAAAAAGCGTCAGAAGACATAACAAGGATGAGAAAGATTTCATAGACAAAGCCATAAACGATATAAGGTCATTAAAATCAATGGAAATGGAAGCAACTTTGAAAATGCATGACTGGTGTCTAAAGTATTCCGATACAATAAGAGAAATAGGCGTTAATGATAATGACTTGAAAGCACTTAGAAAATTCGGAGATAGCAGGAGAGTAAGTCTGCAAAGAGCCTGTCATCAATGGGAACGAGCAGATGACACTCTGAAAATGCTAAATGAGTATGAAGATGTTTGGGGAGACGAACAGAAGAAGTCTTGGGTAGATGCAATGCAGTCTAAGAGAGATGCTAGGAAAATATGGAAAAGCACTTTGAAACAGATGGGTAGATTAACAGACAAAGAGCAGGAGTCCATACAGAAAACAGCAGAATTACTACAATTTAGAGGAGAAATGACAGGTAGAACCATCCACGAAGAACTCATGGAGCAGGGAGTATTACATAAAAGCATGACATCTACTAAACTATCTAAACTGTTATCGATGTATGGTGAGGAGGTAGATGTCATAAGCGGCAATAGTCGTGGCACCTTCGTCAAGATGGACAAGACTGGATTAATTATCAAAGACCCATGGGCATACGCTGCTGGATTCTTAGATGCTGATGGTTATATTACAATCACGAAAAGAGGAGAGCCTAGAGCCGGTTTCATAGCAACAGGCAGCAGAGGCAAGATACATTGCGAGCAATTGCAGAAAACACTTGGATGTGGGATTCTACAACTAGACCAAAAAGTATACAGCGACACTCAGAGAAGTCAACATCGATTGCAGTTCTACTCTAAAGCAGACATATCCAAACTACTGAAGGGAATTCTACCATTCTTAGAGATGAAGAAGACTCAAGCCAAAGCGGTATTAGCATTCATACAAGAAGATGATTCTTTGCGAAAGAACGAATTACTTAAAGTAGTGCGATACTACAATTGGAGCGATGATACCAAGAAGGCTACCGCCCTCCTAGATGAGTGGGGCGTACAGGCTGACGACGTAACAAAGTGGGCAGAGGCGATAAAATGGTAGATGAAGAGAAAGGCCCAATAGGACGATTCTTGTCTGCTATAAGCAGCCCATTTCGCAGTAGAACTACTCCTGAACCGCAAATGCCTCTGTATACAACTGGTATACAAGAGCCAGTTCTAGCACAAGGAATCACATTACCGGCATTATATGCAGTCTCTCAAGAGAATCTCATACTGAGAACGGTGCTTGCCAAACTCAGTCAGGAGATTTTCAGAAGAGGTTACTACTGGGAGAAAAAGTTCCAAAAGAAATGTACTGCATGTGGTGAGGAATATAATCACGATGTCGAGGAGTGTTCATTATGCAATTCTCCAACTAAAGCGCCTGACGTCAATCAACTCATCTATCCAAAGTATCTACTGGAGCAGACTAACTCAATGGAGCAGAACTTCATGCATGTACTGTTTGAGATTGAGAGAGACCTCAATGTAGTAGATGACGCATTCTTAATACTCATCAAAGAGTATTATGTAGACCCTCAAACATCAGAAATACAATTCTTCAAAGTAAAAGAGGTAATTAGAGCAGACCCAATTTTCATGAGAATCATCTCAGACAAGAGAGGAGTACGTGGTGGTAGATACAAAGTATGTCCATTACATCGAGACCAAGTATCATATCCCGGTCAAGACGACAAGTGCGAAGTGTGTGGTAATAATATGCAGGAGGCTCACTATGCTAACATGGCTGGTAGTGGTAAAACTCAATATTACTTAGAGGGAGAAGTGCTACATCTTAGCAAGTATAATCCGTCAAAACTCTATGGTAGAAGTCCTGTCAATACTATGTGGCGTCAAGCAATGACCCTGACAGCGATGGATAACTACATGTATACTGCATATCAGAAGAGAAGAAGCCCGAAAGGAATAATCTCAGTTACTACTGATAACCTAGAATCGATGAAATCCTTTTGGAAATCAGTTGATGAGAAGATGGAGAGAGACCCGCATTACATTCCTAAAGTAGGTATAGAGAGTCAGACTGGTAGAGGAGGAGTCAATTGGGTCAAGTTCATGGATACCCTAGAAGAAATGCAATATATCGCAGTCCGTGATGAGATGAGAAATAGAATAGCAGCATTTTACGGTGTTAGCAGTATCTTCATGGTAGACAGCGGCAAGAGCGGTGGTCTCAACAATGAGGGTATGCAGATATTAGTAACAAATAGAGCAGTTGAGTTTGGTCAGAAAGTATATACTCAGGTGTTGTTTCCTAGAATGCTAGAGCAGATGCAAGTTACTGACTGGAAGATAACCCTTTATCCAAATGAGGAGGAAGACGAGATAACCCGTCTACGAAGAGATGAGATGGAAGTTAATCTAGCGCAGAGAATGGCTATGCTAGGCTACAAGCCTGAACTAATGGAGCAGGGAGACAGAGACATAAGATTTACTTACAGGGAAATCAATCCTGAACAGGATGGCCCACCACCAATGCCGCCCGGCATGCAACCCCCACCCGGATTGCCCGGTGCAGCAACAGCCGGTGCTATGGGTGCGCAGATGGGTGCAGTTCCACCCGGAATGATGCCACCATCGCAACCCGGAGGAGAGGGAATGGGCATCAGAACACCAAGAGGGCCAGCATCTCCTCAGAGCCGAACATCGTTCGGTAGCGGAGCACCAGTTTCATCGGTGATGCAGAGAGGGCCGCAAAATTCCCAAGCGCAGGACAATAGTCGTGCATTATTGAACGCAAGACGGTTGAGAGGCGCATGATTAAAGAACAAAGGCGACTTCGCAACAGGTAAGTGACGACCATGGACTTAATCAAAATGCACCCTATGGCGAGGAAAATGAACTCCCATAACGAAGGTTTAAACAAAGCGATAGAAGACGGAAATGCAGATGCTGCAAGAGTACATCTAACTGAAATTTTGAAGTACGCAAGTACTCTTGAAGATGATATTATATTAGCAATCAAAAAATCCGATAATGGAGTGGTAACTCCTGATAACGGATGGCAACAACAAAGCCCAGTCATAAAATATAACGAGACAGGAGCAAAGTTTGACCCAAGTATGAGAAATAGGCAATTACCCGGTACAATCATATCCGCTAAAACTAATCCCTCAATGAGAAAAGCACGTGGCACTTTCGGAAGAAGAGTTTGAGGGAAAGAAATGTCAGATGAAAGCGATGCAGGAAAACTGATGACTACACTCATCACAAAGATGGAGTCAATGGATTCAGACATGCAACTTATCAAGGCTGAGAATGCTTCTCTAAGGAAACTTATACAAAACCCAAGCCACATACTTAGAAAAGCAGGTTTTGTACCCTATGGTACGCCTTTGTCAGAAGATGTGTCAGTAGATGCGTTTCGCAATGACATGGACACTAACATATTGAAGAGTCAAGGTGTAGACGCCGAGAATCTAGACAAATTTAGCAACGAGCAGATTCATGAAATGAGTTGGGAAGAAATACATGACATGGCTCATCAGCACAAAGAAGTACAGGAGATGTATTAATGAAGCCAAGATACGAAACCGCCTCCTCAGAGGCATACGAACTACTAAGGAAAGCCCACGATGTCGAACAGAGGCTAGATGCGCTTGAGAAGGCAAAAATGTGTGCATGTGGTAGTGGGAAACCACAGGCGTCTTGCTGCCCTGATATGAAGAAGGGCGAACATCACAAGACTCAGACTTTCGGAACTACCCCGGATACTTCTCAGTTTATGATAGAAACTGGTGGTCAGACATACAACGCCTTCTACAATACCAACCAATCTCTACTAGATTCAGATGATGTTGCTAACAAAGGTGCATCGTCATCATCAATGAACATGGAAGCAGAATCCTCATCGAGAAACCCACACGATGACATTAATCGTCTCGTGGAGGGGTAAAATTGGGTTCAGTAGGAGTCATAAAAGGCGTAGCCGATATGTCTCCTTGTGGAACTTGCGGTGCTACTGTACATGAAATGTGTAAAATGCATCAAGATGTACCGTTAGCAAATTGCCCCAATTATGCTTCGACGATGAGGAGATGAGCGGTGATGATATGCAAGAGGATTCTGTTGATGTCTATATAAGACATCGAGATGAACTCTTGAAAGCGATATACAGTAATACTGACCCAACTCAAGAAGTAGGCGATTTCTTACTATCAACCATTAATCTAAAAAATCACAATATAAAATACGAACTCAGAGACGAGGATATAGTCTGTCTCTCTTACAGCAATTTCATACTGAAGCGAGAGGGCGGTGGAGAAGGCGGAAGCCATGGTAATCCAATGGCGAACTATCGTCCTGCTATGCTTATGCCTATACCAGCCATGCACGCTTACGAGGGCAGAGTTAAGAGGCACTGGACTAAAGCGGACAACAAGAAACACGGTTACAAGTTTCACTCTGCGCAGAAACCGGGACAATCAGCAAGTGACCATCTGAAAGAGAATGAGATTCCTAGAGAGATGAGGCATGGGCTTTGGCCTGAGATACTACCATTCACATACAAATTAGATAGGGATAACCCTGAAACCCTAATTACAGAACCAACAGAATCGGACAGTGAACAAATACAACAGGGTCACTATCTTAATGTAGACCCATTCAGCGAGAAAAATCATCCAATCAGAAGAAGAAGAGCAGACACCAATATGCCTGAATGGGAAGACGTACTCAGGAACTTCTACTTCGACAATGACGGAGAGACGTCCCTAGCAGAGCAATCTATGGGTATCGAAGACGCTCACAAAGAATATCACAACGAGGAAGAGAAGGAGCACAAGCACGGTTTCTACAAGGGAATGCATCACGGTAGACCCGGTCATAAATACTCCTTTGCTGGTGGAGAAGAAACTACTCATCAACATACTCTCAGGATAAGGGACATGGATAGATGGAGAAGAGGCACTCATATCGAGGGGGATGAAGAAAGGGAGGCATTTGTTAGAGACTTGGATAAACTGGAAAGAACCGGTACGGACATGGAGAAGGCACACTTTGACTGGAGGATGAAACTGCTCGACAGCCACAACGTGACTGAAGAGGGAATAGTCGGTGAAGAGCCTAGCCAAGAGGAAATCATGGGTAGATTGATGGATACTTCATTACCTCCACTCGAAAACGAAGAAGAAGCCAAGAAGGAACTCATGGGTGACCCGTTGAGTAAAACGCATGCACACGGTATGGGATGGGAAACATACAATTACGGTCTTGAGTTTCTATCACCAAAAGAGAGAAGCATAGTTCTAGACCACATAGACAAGTACGGTACTGACGACCCGCAGCATCAGAGCGTTGAGTTAGATGACGGTCACAAGATAAGTATGACTCGAATCAAGAAGAATTTCATGCATAGAAACGGGGCTGAGGATGACTACTTCTCACGAAGACAAGGCTACACAGGAGCAAATGTGAATGCCAATATCGAAAATCCTGAAGATGTACAAATTAGCGGAGATGAGGGAATGGCATCGGCAGCGCTCAAGAACACTTACATCAAGGACGGGAAAATATGGGATGGCGAGCCTTTCGAGTATCAAAAGGTGGGTAAGAAAGGTCGCAAGACGATAGAGAAGGTGCAGATGTTCGACAATACCGCATTCGACGAACTCATGGATAACCTAGAAGCGATATACGAAGGTGATGACCTACTACATCACGGTGCGGAAGACGAAGACCCTGAGAAGAAGAAGGACAATCGAAACCTTTTCCCATTCCAAGATTTAGATAAAAAGAAGTTAATGGATGAGATGGCTAAAGGCTCAGACTTGAAGCAAGCGCTCAGAAAACTGAAGATGATACGCAAAGACAGCGATGCTCTTCTCAGCAAAGAGGGTCTGCTAGAACTTGTGGGAAGCAAAGACTCCCTTCATCCAATTTTTGGTGGACAGAGTGGGCCACTGCTACCTAATAGAATAATGAACATGAGAAATGCAGACGAAAATGAGAAAGACGATTACTGCATGAACCGTTTCAATAAAAAATACAAATTTTGTACCGAAGATGAGAAAAAGGAATGCGACAGTGCTGGGGTCTTGGGAGGATTGGAGAGCAGATTAGGCGCTGCAAAAAGAAGCAAAGTAATCAGAAATGCGATGATGGCACATAGGACTGGAATCAATGCACCTCATAAAGAAGAACTACCTGAAGAAGAGCATGCTCATTTCTATGATGACAATGATAAACTAAGAGGTCTCGCATGGCCATTCTCCAAACCTTTCACACATGTTAGTGGCGCTAACATGCAGAAGACTACCCATGCTGAATTACTTCACGACCATTTAGCGGATGCATCAAAGTTTGAGTACAGACCGAGAGACATTCTTGGTGAGAATGGGGAAGTTATAGGAAAGAAGAGATATGCAAATCTAGTTGGGGGAGAGTCATCATGGATTGGTGACAAGATGAATGATGGTTCAATCAGTCCATCAACTAATACCATTGGATTAATATCTCAGTTAATGCCTCATTACCTACCTGCTGGAGTAAAGTCTCACCATACTGCACATGGGATAGCAGCAAAGACTGATACCTTCTCAGCAAGAAGAGAAACTAGGGGCAGGAACATAAAGAACTCAGGGGACGGGCACATATCCAGCAGACATCCCAAATTATTCAGACTCACAAAGGACGGAATGCCGAAAAGCATGCAGATAGATAGGGAAATTCATCCTAGAATGAATAAACTGGAGTTGTATAAAGATACCGTAGCACAACACAATCCATACGTAGAGACAAATGTAGTGAGAACAAAGAGAGGAGGAAAAGGAAGGAGAGAGGCTGGAGGAGACGTATCCATTAGTAAAAACGCATCTCAGACTCATTTGATGTCCTTACTGAATGGAAGAGTTAATCGAGGATTGAAAGATGCTATACCGGCACTCATACCCTTAAGGCATTTCATCAAGAATGCAAATAAGATGATGCCCGAAGGAGTAGATGTAGGAGATGTCATGGGTAATCTACCTATATTCTCCAAACCAATAGATACGATGGAACAGGGTTTCGAAGATGAACTACTGGCTGCTGAAGAGGCTCTCAATGACCCTAACACTCCTAAAGGGCAACTACAAGAGATAGGAGAAAGAATCAGGACAATGGTTCAGCAAAGGAGTGCAACCGAAAGGCAGACCCTTACAGACTCAGGAGGCTTTGGTGCTGATTCCAATATGGAAAGCATGCTCTTAGGAGACCACAGCGCTGTTCTTAGAGAAGCACAGAGGCTCAGGTCATTAGTGGAGGAATCGCATCCTGATGCGTTTCATCCTAATAATCCCAAAGCGCTATTGAATGTTCATGCGCTAATATCCGGTGCACAACGCTCTTTGCATCATACTGGAGGAGATGGAGCAGTAACTCAAGGTTACGAAAACAGACAAGTTGAACTGGATACCACAAGCGACAAGTTCGCAATCCTCTCGATGTTACTTCAGCAAGACGCGATAAGAGAGGGACATACAATAAGCCCAATTCAAAATGCCAGTAATGGAGAAGCGGACATGACCCTAGAGACACTAGGACTGCCTAAAGACGCGGCTCATCGAGAGTATGTCAAAGATTGGCTATCTAGCCTGAACTCAGATGTAGTCGCTATGTCATTTGGTAAACTAGCAGGAATGAGAAGAGATTGGAACAATGACAACCCGGACATGTTTAAGCCCGTATTGGGACTAAAAAACACGCATGACGCACTAGACACGGCATTGATGAACGATAAGAAAAACTGGCCAAAGGGAAGCAATGACCCCGGTAGAAAGAATGCATTGAAGACATTTGCGCAGAGGATACCACTACACAACGCTATATCTTGGATAGGCAATTACTTCAAGACATCAGAGAGAAATAGACCAGTAAGCGAAAAACAACTGGATACATATGGACTAGCAATACACGAGCCTCCCAAGCAGAAGAAGACTAAGAGTGGCAAAGCCGAATCTAGAAGCGGTAAAACGCTATTGCACCCGATATTTGAAGGTAAAACAGGTTGGAGAGAGGCGCAGAGGCATAATCGCGTGAAAGACATCGCCAGCAACATCATGATGTTAGATACAGCAATGGCGCCTGAGCAGATATCTTCTGATATGCCCACTGCTACTGAAGACAGAGTAGGAATGAGGCGAGATGCAAAGATAGGCTCGATAGAGAGTCAGCAAGGAGTAGTCCCAATGGATGTGATAAACGACGGTGCAATTCATACGGGTGAAGAGGGAATTGCACAATTTGGTCTAGAGTTTAACGGGAGCAATGTAGTTGTAGGTTCTAATCCTCAACCGACTAATTACAATCCTATACCAAGAATGTCTGTGCAACAAGTTCTTTCGGATACTCATAATGCAGAACACGTACAGGCAATGTACGATTCGCATATTCCTGCTAGCAGCGCTCCGATGAACACTCCCGGAATAGAAGGTACTCTACCTGCGCAAAACGATTGGCAGTTATTCGGTAAAGCGGATGTACCTAAAGAAGTGCCATTGATTGAACCTATGCATAGAATATTCGATTTGGAAGATATGGCCCAACTAAGAGGATTTACAGGAGAATGGGTAGTATCTGTTCATAGAGAAGGCGTAAGATGTAAGGTTACTAAGAAGGGTAACAATATAAAATTGGAAAACGAAGATGGTAAAGTCCAATCTACCAGTGATGAGATGAGGTCTTCATTACGTTCATCATGTAAGAAGAACTATATCATAGATGGTACATTAGTAGACGGTGATTTATTCATAACAGATATTCTCATGTACGATAATGACCAAGTTATGGAACTAACTACTCGTGAGAGAATCAAATTACTTAGAGGGCAATTCGATAGTTATCATCCAGTGCATGTACCGAGTCCATCAGATATACGAGTGACAGATGAGGTAGGTCTAAAGAATGCAGTAGAATCCCTAGGGAAAGAAAACAAGATGCTTCTACTTAGAGATGCAAAATCAACTTACATGAAGGGAGAAGAGAAACACCCGAAGTGGGTAATGCTAGCAAAGGAAGACATATTGTATCATGTTCCTTTCACAATGGAGATTGACAACAATCATTTCATAATTAAATTACCCGAAGACCTAGTGAAGTATGAGATGAGTGATGAAGGGCCTGTTAATCCAGTAGCAGCGATAGGCTCGGTATCTGACTCGGATTATTCAATCAGACTAGCGAAAAGCCTACAACCATACTGGGAGAATGGATTTGCCTATCTGAAAAAAGAAGAGTTAGAAATAAGAGGAGTGGACGAGGGCGAGCCATACAGAACCGCAATGGAAGATTCAGATAAGATAGAGGAAGAGAGCGCAGGTATACTCAAACCTAAGAAGGACAAGAATATTATACTCAAGCCGAAAGACACATTGAAGGCTTTATTGCTGATAGAGAAGACATTAGACAAACTTGACAAGGGCTTTGCAGGTCATTATCCTATGAGTGGAGGGAGAGGATTAGGCATAGATGTAGGAGATGGTACTGAGAGTCCTAGAGGCCCTACGACCCTTACATCCGAGCAGAGCGTTCCTGATTGGGATATGAAAGAGCGCCCGGAGCAAGACCCTGAGAAACCTGATGACTATCCCGGAAGAAGGAAAAAGATGGCACGTAATGCTACGCAGTATAACGAAAATGCTTTGTAGAAACCTTGATTGGTAGTCCCGGAGCATTGAAGTAGTAAAGCATTACGTCCTACTGATAGTGTGCTCGGAAGTAAACAACTTTTCAGACAGGATGACGACCCACTGGTCGTACTCAAGGGAGGAAACGACCTCATTGTCGCTGGCTATGCCAGTGTGGAAGTTGTAGACAAGCAAGGCGACGTAATAACAAAGGAGGCATTGAAACACGCATTTCGGAAATTCATGGAAAATCCGTCATACAGAAACGTTCAATTGGCTCACAGTAATATACAAGTTGGAGATGTAGTACCGAATTACACAGATAGCGAAGGGAGGTTGTGGAAAAGCGAAGTCGATGATGTCGGAATGTTTGTAGTAGTACAATTACGTAACGACATCGAGAAAGCAAAAGAGGTTTCAGCAGAAATCAGAAAAGGCGTTCTCAGAGGATTCAGTATCGGTGGTCAAGCGTTTAAGAGAGTCAGAAAATCAGACCCAAAACGAGGAGATTACCAAGAAATTAG
>Ga0098041_1000239_pt1 | contig 22249 bp, 45 predicted proteins | sample 8_EtaG_FD_77066 | JGI IMG/M metagenome (GOLD analysis project Ga0098041, IMG submission 77066) | Marine viral communities from the Subarctic Pacific Ocean - 8_ETSP_OMZ_AT15162 metaG | ecosystem: Environmental > Aquatic > Marine > Oceanic | place: Pacific Ocean | collected 2015-01-08
CCATACCTATGAGTATATTCTTCACATAAAGCAAGAGCATGAATAATCATCCACTCATAATTAGCTGTGGTTGTCCTAACCCATATAGTTGATGGGTGATTTAGATGTGCCTGCTTGTAGAACTTTTCTGGACGCTCTGCATCGCTTGGACACGCATGGTGAGCAGTGCAAAGCATCTGTGCTGATTCCAGTATCATCTTGACAACATGTTTGTCACATTGAGCCTGTGCTGATTCTACTGGACACTCTGATAGATAAAATATGTTCACTCGTCATCTCCTGATTCTAGATAGTCAATAGCTTCATCTGTGGTACAATAATCTTCAGGGTCAGCTAAAAATCCTTGTTCATTAACATAGATAAAGTTATCTAAGTCATTCCAATCCACATCAGGTTTTGTGAAGTATGCGTCCATAGCTTTTGCTACCGCATCCATACTGTAGACAGAATCTACTACATACTTTAATTTGCCAGAAAAAACATAATACTTTGGCATGTGTCCTCCTACTTTATTTCAATAACCATATCGAGTAAATCCTCGATCTCCTTTGGAATCTCCTTCACTATAACATACCTATCGGGCTTTGTCAACTCTTTTCTTGAGTCTGTTTCCACAATTTTGGTATTTAAATGCTCTGGATCGAATAAAGTGTAGGTTGTTTTTATTTGTTTAGCAATAACAATTCTGTAACAACGACTGCCGCTATCATAATAATGACTATACCATTTCCCTTTATATAGGTATGGAGACATACCATTCTTCTTCCGTAGCCCGTAGTTATCATTGTCAAGAGTGAAGTAGTCAATAACTACATAGTCAGAACCCTGTTTCCAGTAGCCTGTCTGTATTCCTTCTTTATATTCCGGCAGTAGTATATTTTTCCTGTATTCCCAAAATATTACCTGTATGAACTGCCTTTTTAACTCTGGAGGAGTATTGGATTCATAGAACTTATGGTTTACCTCTACCATATCTACATAATCTATAACGACAAGTTTTTCATCAACTCCGCTATCCAAGAATGAGAATAATAGAGTTATTAAAACTTTAAACATTAGTCGCTATCTTTATGATATTCTAATTGATCTTCTATTTCCTTTGCATAATTTAAGCACTCGATCCATTTTTTTCCTTGACTCTCTTCGTCGTATATGAAGTCTGACCCTACTTGCTGTCTCAGACCTCCACTTAAAATATAAACCCTGTAACAATTATCCTCAACACTGTGTACGGGTTTTACTTTCATTTCTCTTCCCCAAAATATTTTGGTATATGTTTATCCAATTCTGCTGTTATCTTTGATCTATATAATGACACTAGTAAGGGAACCTTTAGTATCATATCGAAATGGCTTGCGTATACCTTTATCTTACCAGACACGTATGTTCCCGCAAGATCAAAATCAAATATGACATCGCCGCCTATTTCTTTTTCAACAGTTAAATTCTTAGCACCAAACTCTCCAACCAAGATACGATGAAGGGCTTTCTCAGCTACTTCAGGTACTTGGTCGGGAGTAAGGTAGTGGTCATATACTAATGATATACTTGGCATTATTCTTCCATCATCTCATTCTTGTAGTATTCTTTGAACTTCTTATATAGCTTTTTTATTCTAGCAAATGCTTCTTCTTGAGTAATCTTATGACCCTCTTCAAGGTTACATATGATCTCCATATTGATTCTAAAATCAGTGAACGGATCACGATCTGATGGCTTGAATTTTATTTTAGTCATATTGCTCTCAATTACATGTCAATTATATTTCAATTACATTAGTACTCCTAATTGGGGATATTAGAAGGGCATCTATATTATACACATAAAAGTGGTCGTAGTTGCCATAAAAATCTAATAATTTAACATCGAAGATGCTAACAGGTAAAAAACACCTACCCAAACAGCCCAGCAGTATAGAATCTCAATAAGTCTTAAAACCCCTATTTTTCTAATCTTTTTATATAACAATTCTTACTAGCACCTCTATAAGATATATAAACGCAACACATAGAATACCTATGCCTGCATATATAAATGAATAACCTAATCTTGTATCCTCGTTTTCCATATGAACCTCGTTCCGGCGCAATAAGTTAAAAAAAATAAGTTTCGGGGCAAAAATGGGCAACAAACCCACAGATAGTACAGAGAAAATGAATATTTGGGTTCCCTAACACTACTATAGCATATATTTTCGGAGATTTCAAGAGGCTACTTGAACTTTTCTTGAAAGTTTTTAAACATAACTGATTGGTTTCTTTACTGTATTGTATATATAGGTATAGGAATAAACCAAAACCTTTGGAAAAAGTAATAAGTAAAATAACTATTTCGGTTTTCTAGTAATTTTTATCCCGCAGATACGTTTCGCCGGTTTTATAATATAGTACAGTTGGATATTAAATTAAATAGGACTTGAAATGGCTGACACTGAGAATAAGAAATCAGATGTGAGATCAGTAGCTTGGGCATTTTGGAATATAGTTGCTGTCATCTTACTATTGTACTATCTATTTGGTAACTATGAAGAAACAGAAAGACTAAAGTGGTTTAGTTTCTATTTAGTAGCTATGTTATCTGGTATCCAGCAGTTAATTTTAAAATTAAATAAACTTTAGATAGGTTTCCACAGTCGCCTATATAGTGTAGTTTGCCGGTACTGCTACTAAGGCTGTGCGAAACTATAAACCGGCGTTTTATTTTTATTACTAAAAAAGGTTTCTAGTGTGGCCTATACAGTTAAGTACCAGAGAACTTATACTAACACGTTACGGAAGATTAAATCTCTGAAATTTTAAAGGTTTCCATTGTGGCCTAATATGAGAGTTTTTGGGTGTACTCTACATAACGCAATGCGAAAGCCTAAACACCCTTTTTATTTTATTAAAAAAGTTCCGCTGAGGGTATCTTGGTAATACCTTCTATTCTATAACCAAGTATAGTAGGAACTTTAAAAGTTGCCGCTAGTTATTTATTTAGCCTGCGGGGTGGTGGTGGGATTTATTAAAGGAGAGTTATGAACAAAGTTAGAGTTATTTTAGCTGTACCTTTTATTCTTTTATCGGCTCTATTCAAGATAGTATCATTAGCTATATTACCTAAGGAGCATCGTGAAGAAGGTAAGAAAGTTATTTAGTTTAAAAAATCTCGCGTGCTAATTTCATAAACCCGGATTGGGTATGAATCTACTTAGAACGGTACATCATCTTCACCGCCCCAAGTTTCATTAAGCTCATCAGCCTCTAGCTGTGATTCTAGTAGCATGTACAGGAAAGAAACTCCATGAGCAAATCCTGTCTGCATCTCTTTATCTTCTATAGCATTCATCTCATGTAATATAATCCTACTCAGTTCCGGCTGCTCATCTTTTAATCTTAACCAGAACCTAGCTATATAAGTAAACCGGTCTTGTATATTCCGGCTCTTTAAATTCTGCTTCATAGATTCGCCCACCTCTTTCTTCACATAAGGCAGTCTTTTCATTTATAATTCCCTTCTCTTTGTACTGGTCTATACTATTATACCCCATAACTCGCGTGCTATTGAGCATGCATAGAGCTATCAATCTATTTTAGATAGAACACTAGTGCCCTCTTAATTTTTCTAACTATAAAAAGTTTTAGAAACTCAAGTGCTACTCGCGTGCAAAAACTCGCGTGCTATTTCATTTGGACCGGAATCGGGAAGAATCTAGTTAGAGTAGTCCACTCTACTGATAATGAGACTCAGTATCAATAAGCCGACCCCTCCAATAGGTGGTTAGGGTCAATTACCCCATGCACCCCATTAGGAGGGTTTATTTATTTTAATTTAACTGTTATTTTTAATTGACGTAACTCCTTATATACCAGACACTTACAGTATACCATATAGTATCGGCATTTTCAAGCCATAAATCCAGTCTATTTTTATTGAGTTTGGCACGGTTTGGGCGGGCCCCAACTGCCATTTTGGCAGTCACAAGTCCATAAAAAAACCCCTCACCAGCCGAAGCCAGCAAGGGGTTGCAAGGGAGAGCCACTAAGAGGTCAACTCCAGAGCAGTATCAAGAGCCTTTTGACTCATGGTCTTATTCTGACCGAACCAAAGCGAGTCCATACGATTATTTTCGTTACGGCCTTTGCTATAGTTCAGGTATTCAGTCAGGGCATTATATGCACCCCAATAAGTACCACGCACACCAGCGATATCTGCACCTTTGCCAGTCTCGAACAACTGCGTGACAGTTGCCACGATGTTTTTAGTTCGGGTTGGCAATTCGTCCTCAGACTTTTTGGTATCAGCACCTAGGACAATTTTGATATATTTGTCTAGGTCATCACTGTTGATTGAGCGTGAAGCCAGATAGCGGTATTGATCCGCACTTGCTTCGAACTCTTGATTAGCGAAGTTCATCACGTCACGCATAGACTGAACGTTAGCATTAACGAACCGTGAATGTCGTACACGAATCAACTTCGACGCTTTACAGTCACGCGCTAACGCTTCTGTATTTGCACACACTACTCGAATGGGAGTGAACCCAAAGTGTACTGCCAGTTTCCCATCGTGCCCGTTGGAAAGTAAAACAAACTTAGCAATCTCGTCACCTGCAACAATTTCACTATTGTCTTGGTTGAGTTGACACAGCACCCAAATTCGTTCACCATTACGCAGTGAACCGGCTGTGTGGATTGCCATCTCTCCAGCATCGACTAGCGGCTCGAAAATCTCGAACGCTTCCCGATTCTGTAGAGGTGTCCAACGCTTACCGACGATGCCCAAAATTCGGTCATCGGATGTGCGATAAGCCGCACGATGAGAAACCTGTTCCCCGTCAGCCGTAAACAACGGCTTTGTATCCACTTCCCAATCTAGGCCAGCCTGCTGGAACGAATCCCAGAAACCAGTCTCACCGTCAATTTGAGTGCCCAAACCGTGCCACGGTGTTGCGCCTGCGAATACCATTTTTTCTACTTGATGAGCCATAATGATTCTCCCTTAATAACTCTTCCTAACTAACACTTTCATTATATAATACTTATCGGCAAATTGCAAATAAAACTTTACCACCAACTGGAATAAATTACCTTATATCCCTGTTTAATTGCCGCGCGAGCCTGCACGATAAATTCACGGTCTTGCTCGGCATAGTGGTCGTCGGCATTACTGCCGAAGAAGAAACCTACTGTTTCAGGTAATTCCTCATGGTCTAGTGCATCCTCAAGCCATTCCAAGTCCTCAAGTGCCAACTCTAAGTCAACACAGTTGAACTCGCCTTCTCCACCTTTTTTATGATAAAGTTCTTCCATCCACCCTTGAAGATTTGGATGCTTACGCCAATACGCTAACTCCATTTCATCTTCATAGAATGTGTATCCGTCTTCGCCCGTCTGAGGTTCACCTTTGCGTGCGATGCCGTATTGATCTAATCCCATAATGTTCTCCCTTATTGCTAACTTGTTACCCTTTCATCATATCATATATATCGACATATTGCAAGGCCAAACTTTAATAAATCTCAGACTTTTTTCCTTAATGAGATTCGATCTCAATAAGCGCGCTGGGCCCGCCCCAACTGCCATTTTGACAGTCTGCCATTTTGGCAAAAGAATAGCCGGCCATGAGAACTATATCCCACGACCGGCAATCCTCGAAAGGCTAGGCCACTTCTAGTCCGACCATACGGCCATCGTAGAACGCCTTATGAAAACCGTCCTCAAGTTCAACCGTTACCAGTTTTTGAGAACGTTCACCTTTGATATTTCCATATCGCAGGGTTTCATTCGATAGCGGATGATCCGCAATATCACGAATTTCTACAACCTTACCGGCGTAGGCCTCCGCTTTGCTGGCGTAGTCCTTCGTGAGAACTCCTTTAACGATTCCAGCATCCGCACCTTTTAAGTAGGTGAAACTAACTTCATTACCAATTTTCATATCATTACCTTTCTCGATAACATGAATAACAAAACAAACAAAATAAACCGATGAATACAAACCCTAGAAAATCATAATACAAACTAGCCTCCTGTCGAAAACATCTTACATTACCATTCTAACATATATATCGGCAAATGTCAAGCCGAAACTTTAACTTTCTTTCTAGAATAACTACCTTTCCCCTTTAATTTTTTAAGTGCTGTTGATGCCTGAGATCCTGCCGGTTGGGTACCGTGAATCAATAAGGCAAAATCTTGATCACGCAATGACGGTTTTGCGGCGTGGCTGTCGTCGTGGTCAATGTCTAATCCTAACACTGACGCTATCCCTTCACTATATACAACCTTAGTTGAACGTAAATTGAACTCGTCAATCATATGGTCGTCACGTCCACCGTATGAAGCAGTCAAAACAAAATTATGCAGTATAGGCAATTCATTTATTCCGCCTACCCAAAATCGTAACGACTTGGTATAAGCATAAAATAAAACGCTAGGATTAAGCATTGCCACAGTGTACCATGCGTGCATGTACGGAAGACTGAAAAAATCACCTGCTACATGAATGCGAACAATACCGGCGTTTTCAGGTAATGAACTATTGATTAGCTTTACCATTTCTTCGTGGTTTTGTTTACGCAACAAATCAAAATTGTGCTTGCGTGAATTGTATACGTTGGTATACTGTACCTCTTGCGACGCTGAGAAGCAACGAAACTCTGTTTTCTTACCATCTTTAATTTTACGTTTACCATTAGGCTGAACTACTGCCTTAGATAAACATTTTTCAGCATATGGGCACGAGTAGCCACTGAGTAAATCTAACGAATAAATTTTACGCTTGTCTGTCAAGTAGTCTGCTAACTCTGAATCGTTTTTGAGTGCTTGCGTTTTGGCATTAGCTTTGCTGAATTTTAGCATTGTGTTTCTCCCTTTTGCGTTTTGGTTATACTACCAGTATACTATATATATCGTCCATTTGCAAACTAAAACTATATCAAAACCATTTGTTTTTTCGGAATAGGCAATCTTTTTTTCTTAATGAGACTGGGTCTCAATAAGCGGGCCGGGCCGGCCCCAACTGTCATTTTGGCAGACAAAAATAGAGTAGGGGTTAAGCCGTCACCCTTTTCACCCTTCATCAAGGAGGCTTTAATTGGGCTACTCTGTTTTATCTTTGTATTAAAAATTACCGCCCACGCATTCTCATGACTTACAGGGCGGCAATCCCATCCTAAGACTAGATGTCCAACAGTGTGTTGTACTTAGCCTTAGCCACTCGCTTGATGTAGCGAGGTTGACCAGTGTGCAGAACTCTGCCACTTCGAGCATCAGTAATCTGTGCCCATTGGTCACGGCTACGGTTGGTGGTATTTACTTTGCCTTTGATTTCCACGGCAAAAAGGTTTCCTTTAACAGCTTTCATAATAACTTCTCCTAGTCTTAGAAAAAAATAGTAAACTTTGTAAAATGGCGTTTTATAGTCCGCCACGACTCACGAAAGGGTTACTCTTCTGTAGCTTCGGCTATGGCTTCCTGAGCTTTCTTGGCTTGAAAAGCATCGTAGTTTTCAAGATCCTGTTGCAACTCATTAAGGATAGAACGAGCTGTTTCGATTGGCACATTGATATTTACCTTGAACTCTGCGCCATCACTCTGATAATCGTGAAACTTGATTTCAGTCTCACCAGAATAATTTGAAACATAAGTATTAGTGTATACTTCGTTTCCGAAACTTAAGGCTAATGCCTCTGTCTTTTGAATCTTCATTCGATTCTCCCTAAAAAAACTAACTGTTGAACTCTTTCATTATATAATATATATCGGCATTTGTCAAGCAGGAACTTTAACTTTTTCCTGAAAATATTCCCGAGTAAATATCGCTTCTATGTTTCTCCACCCATCTCCACATGTAAGGTGGGCATACTCTGACCATTCCTGAGCTTCATGATCCTGAGTATCTACGAATGAATCGTATTTGTATGGGTTGTATGTAACATCAAAACTAACTGCCGGAACTGGAACACGGTCAACATAGTAGCCCGACAATCCAGCGTGGACATTCTTCTTCTTCTCTTTTAGTACCTTAGCTCTACCTGCCGGCTGAACCATGTACCTAACATCCTTTAAGCAAACCTGATTTGTATGTTCTACAACTCGCGTACCTTGTCTAACACTGAAACACTTGCGATGCAGATTGAAGTAAACATATACTCTTTTGTTTCTATCTATCATTTTGTCTCCCTTTCTTTCTCTTTCAGTATACCATATATATCGGCTATTGTCAAGGGGGAACTTTAGGATTTTTCGGAAAACTCTAGTGAAAAACTGTCGTGGTAAACTCGCGTGCTAAACAGTATGTAAAACAGTCAAGCAAGCTATCTTGGGCAAGACAGAGGACACGACTTACTGCGTGACTGACGGTTTCCCTGCTTGGCTAACTGCGTGCCGCCTGTCTTACAATTTCATTATATTATATACATCGGCATATTGCAAATAGAATCTTTAATCAATCTTTAGATTTTTTCCTAATGAGATAGAGTCTCAATAAGGACTTTGGGCGGGCCCCAGCTGCCATTTTGGCAGTCTCGTTGTTATCCCTACCGGCTAGTCGCAAGTTCAAAAACCAACCGGCAGGGACACCGCACAACGAAGTCTATACTTTTAACGATCCAGACTTGACCATCACCAGAACATCGGCTAGGCTTGGGTTTAGGGTTTCCCCTTTAGCGTTCTCAATGAGAACTCGGTCATTCTGAATCGCTTTGACCGTGCCAGCGATACCCGTGAGGGTGAACTCAACCGGCGTACCGGCCTTTAGAATTGCAGTAACCATTTATTGGTACTCCTTCATAGTTGCCCGAGATTGTGCGGATCGAGTGCGTTGACGTTTCGGGCGATTGTCCCACGCTCCCGTACCAGTGAAGTGCTGGCGATGACCTGTTGACACTTTAATGTCTTCGGCCTTAATAATTAATTTCTTTGTTTTTTTACGCATCGAATAACTCCTCTAGCTCTTTGGCTTCGACTTCTGCGTTTGCCATTTCATAAGTCATGAACATAGCGGAACTGATTGCGGTCGATGCCATTATTAGATTTTCCATGTCGTCACCATCGGTTACCAACTGGGCAAGGTTGACAGCTAGCGTCGAAAGTGGTTCGGCTACGCTCTTGTGTTCCTCTAGGAATCTACCGCAGTATTCCATGGGGTCTGATTGCATTGCCTTCTCTACTACTGCCAACAATGTTTCTTCTTTAATCTCTATAGACATCTTTAAACTCCTTCGCTGGGGTAAAACATTAAACTTAGTGTGCAAATTATAATTATCTTTACAATCATTCTTCAGGCTCCAAGTCAACATTCATAGCCGAGCAAAACGCCATAAGGTTTTTATGTAGCTTGTACTCGTTAACATCGTATTCAATTTCACGGCCAGCCTCAACGTCTGCCTGATATTTATTTAGTACGTCGATTCTTTCCTGATTGCCGTATTTAATCTGACCATTGGATATGACAACGTGTGCCTGTCTTGGGTCAACTTCCTGCTCCGGCTGAAGCTGTTTGTGAAGTCGTTTCAACGTCTTGCCGCCTTCGCGATTGTCTTGGAATTCCTCGGGTAGGGACTCATTAGGAACCCATAGGCACTCAAGGATAGCGGCATCTAGTTCAGCGAGCATTTTTTTAGTTGTTTCGTTCATAACTTTTCCTTTGTTGTTGTTTTGTATACTACGATTTTACCATAGCGGGAATCAATTTGCAAGCCCAAAAAACTATTATTTTTGGATTACTTTTACAGGCCAGTTTTTTCCACTGTAGTCCATGTAATTATCACCGTCACTGTAGACAGTAACACCACCACCATAACCGTATGATTTAGGCTGATCCTGTGCGTCGTCATCCTGAACAGGATACCAACGATCACCACAGCAATCACAGTCAACGCCATCGGCTACGCCGTTGAAGTAGATACCGTGATCCTGTGCAACACGGTTGGCATCTATGGCATTATCTGCCTGAACAAATACCAACGGAGTCCCGACGAAGTGACCGAACGAATTGTTCTGTCTGAATTTGAAGTAGCTCATCTTATTTCCTTTCGTTTAAGATAACCCTATTATACCATAAAGTTAGCCGTTTGTCAATAGCAGTCTGAATTATTTTCAGGAAAAGTCTAAGGTTTCTTTTCCCTGTCTTACTGCTATCCACCCCATGAACCAATAGTTATTTTCTTCCGGTTCAAAATCTCGGTCGTATGGATTACTACCTGCCGGTAGTCCGTTGTATCCTGCCGTCTTGCCTGATTCATAAATTTCTTCGTAGCTCATATTGTTACCTTTCTCTTGAGTACCCCTCCAGTATAATATATATCGGCATATATTGCAAAAGAAATCCACCCAATCCAGTCATTTTCAGGGAAAAAGATAGAAGTTTTTTCTTATTGAGATTCAGTCTCAACAAGCCGCTGGGGCCGGCCCAACTGCCATTTTGACAGTCATTCCTCAAACCCCAAATCTTCCCAATCAACTTCAACCAGCATACCATCACGCACGCCAAAATCCTTAGACGCTTCTGACGGGTTAACCACCCTGCAGAGTAACGGACCGCTACCCGAACGCGGATGGCTGTCAATCTTTACTGTCTGCCCTTCCTCAAGCAGCGCAAACTTTTTTGTTCCGTGCTCGTCATAGAAACGGCGCTCTTTAATTATTCTTAAATCACTCATTCTCAATTTCCTTTCAGTGATTCGCACCACTTGCTAAATACTTCACGAGCTTCTGCCCTATCTAGGCCAAACTCATATTCTAGTTCTCTCGGCGCTCCCATCATATTAATGGTGCCACCGTCTCGTAAATCAGTTAGGTATTCAAAATATTCTTGCATGTCTATTCTCCTGTTACCTGATACTTGTGTCCGTTTTCTAGTGTGATTGTTCCACCGAAGAACTCCCACATGATTTTTGTTTCCATCGCTTCACGATTTAATCTTTCTAGCTCCGGCAAATCTTTTTGTACTTGCTCCGGTGTGCAATCGGTTTGTAAAATTCTCATTAGAACTCCTCCTCTATCTCAACGGTCAACTCGTCATCGTATAGCGAACCACAAACGCCATTCTCCGACCACGATAAAGTAAACAACGTATTTCCGTCTGCGTCTTTTATGGTCAGGCCTCGCACAGAGTACCATATCGAACCATCTTCATCCGCACACATCCGAAGCGTTTCGTTTTTCATCTCGAACGATTCCGTTCCGTCTATGTCGAAAAGCTCTAAGCCGTCTTTGGCTCTTTCATCTGCAACTATCATATTCACTCTCCTACTGCTAATTTACGTAATGCTTCGAAACTTTCTGCGCCGACAAGTTGTTTCCACTTCTTTATGACATAGTCATATTCACCCTGACATTCAACGCTACCCATAGCTGAGCCGGTTGAACCTACCCAGCTAGTGATTGCCCACTTGCCTAGTCGGTTGCATCGCACTAGGTGACGCTTGCCGGTTGGAGTTTCTTTCGTTCGTCTGATTTCATATGCTGTATAAGCCATTTTATTTCCTTTCGTTCTATACTAATATTTTAACATACGCAATTTTATATTGCAAGCATTATTTCTATTCATTTTTAGTTCCAAATTTTGTAAAGTATGCCAGCTCAGCATCCAACTTTTCCTGTGGGATTTCTGTAGCTGTGATAACTTCCCAGTTAACCAACCGATTGTATCGGAAGTATGTTTCGCCGTGTTCGTTGTGGAACAGGTCTTTAGCGTCAACATTCCGAAAGGTTCTTTCTTTTCGAGTGACTGGGACGACGGCTAGAACGTTGAATTGTTTCATCTGTTTTTCCTTTTGTTAATCTCTTGTATATATATATTATCGTCTAAGCGTGTGACACGGTTGGTCACTCGTGCCGGTTGATTATTTATTTTTTGGCAATTTGAAGGTCTTTTTTTTCTTCTGTGTTTGCTTCAGCGTGCCGTGTGCTAGGCATCCGGTGAATATGTCCGCAAAGCGTTTTTTGCTCGCGTTGTGTTTTGCTATTGCTATTTGTCTGTTGTTCATCATTTCCTTAACTCCTTATATATATATTATCGCACATGGTCGTGACACGTTAGGTCACTCGCTCAACATTTTTTCAGAATAATATAATCTTTTTTAGCTTATTGAGATTCAGTCTCATTAACGATTTGGGCCCGCCCCAGCTGCCATTTTGGCAGGTTGCCTTTGGGATGCAGTAGCTCTTAACCCTAGCCTTTCGGCGCCAGTTCCCATACGGGCGTTAGTCCCAATCACGCACTGCGAAGGAATCCCAGTCCGCACCATAGAGGTCGATTTCGTCATAGTCATTCCAGTCATGACCCTGATCGGCGGCGGCTTCCCAATCCCCCTGCGCACGCGCGAGATCCTCCGCATCAAGTTCGATGGTTCGCTCATACATCGCAATCTCCTCCTCAGTGTAGGTGCGTTTCTCTGCGGCTTCCATAGCACGGCGGTGATGCTCGAAGATGGAAACCTTTTCGTCAACACGGGCACAGTCACGAAGTTCGGCGTTGAAAAGTTTGTCGCTCATAGTGAGACTCCTAAAAAATTGTCTTTCGTTATAACTACATTATAACATAAATTAAGCCGGTTGTCAAGAGTAAAATCAGAATTTTATTGTAAAACTTCTGCCCCAAGAAAACCAACCAAGCAAGCACCAATAAGTAAAAATAAGAATGTCATATTGTTCTCCTTTCATTCTATACTATTATTATCGGCATGTATAGCCCTAACCTTTAGATATTCTGGAGAAATAGCAAAGTTTTTTCTTATTGAGATCGAGTCTCAACAAGCCGCGCCGGGCGGGCCCCAAACCTATTTTTTATAGCAAAACCAAGAAAGCTAGATTGAGAAAAACAAAAAGCCCACCGGCTGAAAGTTCAACCGGCAGGCCACAACGAAAGGAAATCTGCTCTATTTAATTAAGAAGCGGAACAGCACGCCCTATCTCTTTCGCATCGCAATGCAGTGTTCTTCTGACATCATGAGTGGATTATCAGGGTGACTAAATGGATTAGCATGAAGCTCACACCACGAGTCAGTCCCTTTTGTAAATCCACATCCTTTACAGAGTTTATTATAATCGTAATTAGGAATGGTAAGCTCTTGCGTCTGTGTCTCAAGCGGCTTAAGCTCTATGATCTCTGCACCATGCTCTACCTTTGACCTACTACACCCTAGCAATACTGCACAGCATAGCCCAGCCAATAGAGCCAGTGTGCAAAATACCGCTGATTTTATTTCTGTTTCCCTAGCCATGATAATAGCCCTTTCTTTTTCTGTACTGGTTTCTTCTTTTCCAATCGCTTGAATTCTCTAGCTAATTGTACCGCGTGAATTCTTCGCATCTTCATCTAGTCACCCATATAATATAACATCCAAACCCTAACCAAACTGAAGTCATTCCCCAGAACAACCACTCATTAAACTTTTCCTTCATTATACACACTCCATTTCAAATTCATAATTTGCCTGTTCATATCTCTGAAAGTTCAACTCTGTTAATCCATCTATAACAACCTCGTAATGCTCACAATGTCTATTATATACAAGCTCTACCAATCGGCCTGTATTGTCTTTCTCTGACTTATATACTACAAATTCCATATTTTCTTATCTCCAGTGTAACCCTATAAAAGGCAAACAGAACTCACGTGTAACCCCACTAAAGGCAAACAGGTAGTGGTTATTCACATCCCCAAGTATCGCAAGCACGTTGCTTAGCTTTGCAGTAAGCCGCACGTCCTTCAGCAAAGGCAGGAACTTCCCAATATTTGTATCGTTCGTTCCAAACGATCTCGACATCTCCATTAGCTTCGATGAAGCTATTCTTATTGAAGTCGTTAGTGAACAGTGCATGTGCATCACTGTTAGGCTTTTCCACTGAAGGCGATTGTGGGTAAGCGGCTGGTTGTAAATCTGAAATTTTCATATCAATTTTCCTTTCGTTTGATACTATCATTATACTATATATATCGGCGTTTGTCAAGGGTAATCTTTAACTATTTTGCAATTATTTTTGTTAAAGCATTCTTTACTTTCCAGAGGTACTCTAGCTCACCCTCAACGATACTCTTATTGTACTCGCCTAGCTCATTCTTATGCTCGATAATCTTAGCTTCGATATCAGCATTAATCTTAATCAGGCTTAGTTCTGCTTGTGCTTTAGTCATGTCGTTTTTCCTTTCGTTTAACATGATTATATTATACCATAAACTTCGTGATTTGTCAATAGCAATTACATTATTTTCTGTAAATAAATTAATAATTCTTTTACGTACCAGCCTACGACGAACACGCCAAACGCCGAGATCATCGCTAGGCCATGCAGGCCAAATTCTTTTCTTAGTTCAATCATCTTATCAATCATTTTCTATCCTTTCGATTAACTGGTTATACCTTAACTATACTATATTTATCGGCACTTGTCAATAGATACTTGAGTATTTTCTTGGGATTTATCAATCTTTTTTGTTAATGAGATTATGTCTCAATAACGATTTGGGGCCGGCCCAACTGCCAAAATGGCAGACTACATATCAGCTAGGCCGTATTCGTCGTGCATCAAATCCCACACGTCGCAAGCGTCATTCCACTCTTGAGTGGACACTTCTTCGACTTCGTTCAAGTCTTCATTAGTAGGTTCAGTAATCATATTTTTGTTCCTTTCAAGAACGTGTTGTATTTGTTATATTATTATTATCGTCTATAGCTGTGACACGTTAGGTCATTCTCTCAGATTATTTCGTAAGAAAGTATACTTTTTTTATCTGTATGAATGTATCTCTTTACATAGGGAGCATAGAACATAACGCTATCGCCATCGAACTCAACCAGCTCTGCCTTTGTTTTATATTTCCAGTCACAACGGACGCCACGGCCAGCGATTGCAATCTCACAATCTTGAGGAATGTTTTCAATGAAGTTTTCTATTAGTATCATATTATTTACCTTTCTATAGTATATATAGTGCAATCCGCGTGCCAAAGCGTGCCAATCCAGAGGTAATTTTTTTTTATTTTTATACGTCTACTATATAAGCATATAACCAGATAAATATTTTATTTTATCCCGCCGACTGATTATAGTAAGTAATTTATCACTGTATCATATAGCTACAAATGTATCGTAATAACACATCGTTTTAATACAGTCATTTCTAGGGGTATAGTGCCAGCTCACCACCCTCCTAGCGAGGGGGTAGTTTTATAATCTCAGACTTCTGTCGTCCCGAATAGAAAAATGTGCTAGGTGGTACAGACAACACTTGGAAGGTTTATCTAAAAAACTGGTCGTTTGATATTTATAAAAGTGGTCATTTGGCACCTCTCTTACAATTGGTTTTTCCATTGTTCCAGTCTATCTCTTCTATCTATCGGCTTTTTGCAGTAACATACCGACCTCTCAGAGTCTTCCCCTTCGACTGTAACTCTAGGGAACTCATCTACTACAAAGTTCAATTCTTGTAGAACTGCCTTCAAAGCACTCTTACTAAAATTCCAAAAGTTTGTTGAATCGTTGTTGACTTCAGCCAGTGCATGGAACTGAGCAAGCAAAGCATCACCATATCCTCTACTATCAGGTATCGTTGTTGTTTCGACCATTAGGCTGCTGTTCTCGTTCATTATATCCCATATTGTTCTTAAGGCCCGCATCGGATCTTGCAGATGATACAACACTCCGGCAAATAGAACTACATCAAATTTTCCCAGTACTTCTTCTGTAGCATCATATATATTCATATCTATGTCTATAACATTAGAATTCTTTATAGATTTAGCTATATCAAACCCTTCTTTTGTTTTTTTATCGAATCCAAGCGATATCTTTTCTGACCATAAGTCTAGAGCAACAACCTCTGAGGCCCCTCTTTCTTCTGCTAGGAATGCGTAGTATCCGTCCCAGCTTCCAATATCTAATACTCTCTTACCCTTGAAGTAGTTTTCAGGAAATCGCCATTTTTCAACTTCACTTATCATCCTTTTCTCTACGGGTAAACAGTCTGCCTTCTCTCCATCCGACCAAACCCCGTCTCCAAAGTCAATAGAATGCCACCAATACTTGTAGCTATCCACCAACTTTTTCTTATCTTCCTTGTTCATTATCTATAACTCCGCATATACCTCGACCTTGTTTCTTTTTTATGCCTAGTTTTTGTCTCATCTTTCTAACAGCGTCAAGAGAGACCTTTCTACCAGCCTGTTCGCTTAACTTTTCAGCAACTTCTTTATCTTTCATGTACTTTGAGTTATCTATAACGAACTGCTTGTCTTCTTCTGTCCATTTTATGTTCATTTTAATCCCCTAAAAGTGGTCTTTCGTGTATATAATATTATATAACCTATAACAGAAAATTGTTTCATGTAAAGGGAAAGTTTTATGACAGATAAAGACAATGTAAAGCTAACGCCGTCTGAGCTTAAGGTAACAGCGTCTGAGGAGCTGGACCAAGAAGTTCAAGAAGAGTTAGCTAATGCGTCAGAGGAAAAAGATATTGAAGAGCTTTTAGAGAATCTAGAGGATTAATTTGCACATTCCTTCTAACATGACTGAGGAAGAAGTCATAGAGACCATAGAGAGAGTTGCTACAAGACTTTGTAGAAAATTTCGTTTTGGTTATCATGAAGTAGATGATATTAAGCAGCAGGCAAGTCTATTTGCTTGGGAAGGTCTAGAAAAGTATGATGAAAAGAGACCACTTGAGAATTTTCTCTGGACACATGTAAGAAATCGTCTCTATAACTTTAAGAGGAACAATTATTCCAGACCAGAGAAACCATGTGATACATGTGAGTTCTTTAGAAATCAGAAATGCCTAGCTTTTGATAGACAAGATGAGTGTGCACTATATAAAGGGTGGTGTCAACGCAACAACGCTAAGAAAAGCCTAATGAAATCAGTTACATTAGAATTTGAACAAAACGAACACAATGAAAGCTTCTTTAGTACTTTATTTACGAAGGAAGTATTTGAGATAATAGATATAGCGCTTCCGGTTTCTTTACGAGAGGACTGGATAAGATTTATTAACAATTTAAAGCTTTCTAAAAATAGAAGAACTAGATTGCTAGAGGAAATAAACTTAATAGTTGAGGAGCATAATATTGACAAGGAAACGTGGTAAACTTTCCAACGGGGAGATGGACTATATTAGGCAAAACTGTTTTGATTTATCTATTGAAGAAATAGCGGAAACTTTGAACAGGACTACGGGTCCTATTAATAAGTTCATTGATAAGGAAAATTTAAAGGCGCGCGATTTAACAGATGAAGAGCATCTTCTTATTAATCTTAGAAAAAGATATTATTATAATGAATTAAGAAAACAATTTCATGATTCTGAGTTGATTTTCTTTGAACATCAGTGGATTGACTATTATCGTCAGTTCTCAGAGGATGTTACTCATACAGAAGAGATGCAAATTCTAGAGGTTATCAGGACTGAGGTTTTAATTAATCGTGGAATGGAAGATCGGCAAGAGGTTCTCCAAAATGTGTCACGACTAAACCAACTTATCGAAGATGAAATAAGAAAACCTACAGATATGCAAGACACTCAGGCTATCGCTAGTTTCCAGACGCAATTAGGTGCTGCGATGGCTAGTAAGTCTGCTTATATTAATGAACATGAGAAGTTACTGACAAAGAAGGAGCGTCTCCTAAAAGATTTGAAGGGGACAAGAGAACAGCGTAAGCGAAATGCAGCTGACGCAAAGACAAACTTTTCAGCTTGGTTAAAACAACTTGATGATGAACAGTTTCGTAAGCGTGAGGAAGAGAGTATGGAAATCAATAGGCTTGCCGCAAATAAAGCGTTGAAGGCACTGTCTGACTACCATACGTTTGAGGATGGAGGAGTAGACCAGCCGTTCCTTAATGCTGACACAGTCAAAGATGAGGAGGATGAATAAGTGAGGAAAGCTTTAATAACTGGCATTACCGGTCAGGATGGGTCTTTTCTAGCAGAACTGCTATTAGAAAAAGGATATGAGGTAGTTGGTCTTAAGCGCAGAGCAAGCACTTCTAATCACGATAGGATATCACATATAAGTTCAGAGTTCTTTTCTGTCGAAGAATTCGAAATTATAGATAGCGGATCTGTATATTCTATAGTTGATAAACATCAACCTGATGAAATTTATAACCTTGCTGCACAATCACATGTCGGGACATCGTTTGACCAGCCTAACTACACTATCCAAGTTAATACGATAGGGGTGGTGAATTTCCTTGAGGCAATTAGACGATTTTCACCTTCCACAAGATTTTACCAAGCTAGCACGAGTGAAATGTTTGGAAAAAACTACGACGTTCTGGTTGACGGAGAACTAGTCGCCAACGCGGAAGATGGTTCAAATTCTGAAAAATTTCAAGATGAAGAAACGGTTTTTGAGCCTCAGAGTCCCTATGGTGCTGCGAAGCTAGCATCCCACCATTTGGTGCGGATCTATAGAGAAGGTTTCGGCCTTCACTCTTCATGTGGAATATTATTTAACCACGAGAGCGAACGAAGAGGTGAGAACTTCGTTACTAGAAAGATAACTAAATGGCTAGCTGCTTTTGCCAAGTGGGCATTTGACCAAGGCCTTGATCTTGATTCGAGACATTTCTTTTTTGATGATGATCATATCCACTCAAGAAGATCTGAGTTCCCTAAGCTCCGTCTAGGCAATCTGCACGCATTTAGAGACTGGGGGCATGCTGAGGACTATGTTAAAGCAATGTGGCTTATGCTGCAGCAGGACGAGCCTGACGACTATGTAATAGCTACTGGAGAAACACACAGCGTCCATGACTTTTTAGTTCATGCTTTTGAATATTTTGAGATTGATAACTACTCAGAATTCGTTGTAATAGATCCCGAGTTCTATAGACCAGCAGAAGTGGAATACCTCAAGGGAGAGCCCTCTAAAGCAAGAAAGACGCTTGGTTGGAATCCTGAGGTCTCATTTGAGAACTTAGTACAGAGAATGTTAGAAAGTGATCTTGATGCCGAAGAAGAGAAAGAATTTTCGCTCGAACTATAACAATTCCAGAAACTATGACGACCCTGCTTATGCTAATTTTAGAAAAGAAGTGCGTAAGAGGGATGGCAATGTGTGTAAGTATCCGGGATGTGGTTCAAAAAGTAAATTGCATGTTCATCATATTAAGAAGTGGGCTAGTCACCCTTCTATGAGATATGATGTAACAAACGGTATTACATTATGCAAGAAATGCCATGATGCAATAAAAAATAACGAAGAGGTTTATGAAAGCTTCTTCTTTAAAATACTAGAGTGGGACGCCATTCAGAGAATAAAGAAGAAAGAAGATGAGCAATAGATTTCAAGTCATTCGTGACACTAGGGAGAAACAAGGCCATGGCTGGTGGTATGACGAGAACGCTTATTGTTCCGGAACCACTAAAGCCAAGGTCGAGATAGGTGACTATGCTATTGAAGGGATGGAACACGTCTTATGCATAGAGAGAAAAGAAAGTGTATCCGAGTTAGCAGGAAACTGTAGCGAAAAAAGATTCCATAAAGAATTGGAGAGAATGTCTACTTTTCCTTATGCTTTTTTAATCTTAGAGTTTAGCTGGTCAGATATAGAAAGATATCCAGAGGGCTCTAGTGTTCCTAGGTCAAAGTGGAGCAGTATAAAAATAAAGGGCAAGTACATCAATAGAGTTATTTCTACAGCTAGGCTTCAGTATGGAATACATGTTATAGCTTGTGGAGACAAGAAGAGAGCCGAGGAAGTTGCGTTCTATATAATGAGGAAAGTCCATGAACTCCAACATTGATATAAATGCATATGAGAATGCTTGGTTAGGATTAGATGAGAATGACCTCAGCTCAATAGAAAGGCCTCTCTCTAACCTGAGCGACAAAGACAGGAACGATTTCCACTTATATGTACTTAAAAAAATGAGAGATCCAGAATACTTTCACTGGACTGTCAAGACGCTCTTAGGCATAGAACTACTACCAATACAAACATGTATACTTAGAGAGCTTTGGAGACGACCGTTTCCTATGTATATTGCATCTCGTGGTTTTGGTAAGTCTTTTCTGCTTTCGGTATATTGTCTTCTTAAGACAACTCTTGTGCCCGGAACTAAGATAGTCATCGTAGGCGCTGCGTTCAGGCAGTCGAAGGTTATCTTTGAATATATGGATAGCATTTGGAGAAACGCCCCTATCTTACAAAGTATCTGTACAGATTCAAGTGGGCCGAGAAGAGATGTTGACCGCTGCACTATGAAGGTCAATGATAGTTGGGCCATGGCTGTTCCTCTGGGTGATGGAAATAAGATTAGAGGTTTACGAGCACATACAATTATTGCCGACGAATTTAACTCTATCCCTACTCACATTTATGAGACTGTTGTTGCTGGTTTCGCTGCTGTTTCTAGCAATCCTACTCAGAACGTAAAGGACGCAGCTAGAAGAAAGAAAATGAAAGAGCAGGGCGTCTGGAATGAGGCTCAAGAATCTCAGTATGAAGATCGCTCCGCTAACCAGTCTATCATAGCTGGAACTGCTGGATATGACTTTGAACCATATGCTGAATATTGGAGAAAATATAAATCTACAATAATAAACAGGGGAACCTCTGGTAAGGCAAGGAATAAGTCAAAGGAAGAATCGGAAGAAGGCGATGATGAGATACCTGACTACATGAAAAGGTTGAATTGGAAATCCTTTTCGATTATAAGAGTACCTTATGAAATTATACCTGAAGGCTTTATGGATGACCAGCAGGTAGCTCGCTCTAGGGCTACGATGCATAACGGCATTTACCAAATGGAATATGGCGCTTGTTTTACGTCTGATAGCCAAGGCTTCTTTAAAAGGAGTTTGATACATGCTTGCGTTGCTAGCGATTCAAATGTAGGAGGTCATAACTGGCCCGATTGGTGTCCTGATGCCTTTGATGTCATGACAAAGGGAGATCCAAATAAAAGGTATGTTATAGGCGTTGACCCAGCTTCCGAACAAGATAATTTTGCGGTCGTAGTATTAGAGCTTCACCCAGAGCATCAGAGGGTTGTATACGGATGGACAACTAACAAGAAGGATTTTGCTGGACGAAAGAAGATAGGACTTACTGATGCGCATGATTACTATTCTTTCTGCGCTCGAAAGATCAGAGACCTAATGAGATCATTCCCTTGCGTAAGACTTGGAATAGACTCTCAGGGGGGAGGTTTCACAATAGCTGAATCTTTAAGAGACTTAGATAAGCTTAAACCGGGCGAAAGACCTATATATGAAATAATAGAAGATGGCAAAACTAAAGATACAGACGCTATGGCAGGTGACCATATCTTAGATCTAGTTAACTTTGCTAGTGCTAAGTGGACATCTCAGGCCAATCATGGGCTTAGAAAAGACTTGGAGGATAAGGTTTTACTATTCCCCAGATTCGATACTCTCACTCTAAGCTTGATGACAGAGAAGGACAAGATCGCATTTAAAGAGATCAAGGAAAAGATTGGAGAGAGCACAGCTCTAAGGCTCTATGACACACTTGAGGACGCTGTGATGGAAGTCGAAGAACTTAAAGATGAGCTATCTACGATTGTTATGACAGTCACAAATGCAGGTCGAGAAAGATGGTCTACGCCCGAAATAAAGCTAGGTACAGGTAAGAAGGGCAGAATGAGAAAAGACCGTTATAGTGCTATCGTCATAGCTAATATGATAGCTAGAACTATCCACAGAGCTCTACCGGCTCCGACATATAATACGATAGGGATGGTGGTTGGTTCAGACACCCCATCCACTACTCAGCAGGGGATGTACATAGGTCCTGAATGGGCGCAGAGCATAGACTCTTCTGTGTTCAGAGCTATAAACAAAAATAATTAATATTGGTGTAAATGTTAATAGTCATTACTATAATTTTAATACCTATTGGAGTGCTTACAGTTGGTTGACAAAAGATACCCTAAAAGTTCGATTTTACCAGAAGGCGAGTCCTATGTAAGTTGGGCTTCAGAAGACGCTGCAGAACGTAGAGAGGCTATACAGGCTTATAGTTCAGCAATACCAGAGTTCGCTAGCGCTGCATTAGGTTCAAGGTCTAGAGACTTCTCAGGGCTGACTACTTATCAAAGCGGAAGACCCGGACTTAGAGGTAGTGATTACGATGCCTATCGCCCCACTGAGGCAGTTCCTCAGAAAAGCAAAGAGATTATGGCTTTTGCTAGAAGAGCTTACAGAAGAATAGGTTTAATAAGAAATGCAATCGACCTCATGGGAGACTTTGCATGTCAGGGTGTTAGGCTTGTTCATTCTAGTCCTAGAA
>Ga0098041_1000242_pt1 | contig 22219 bp, 18 predicted proteins | sample 8_EtaG_FD_77066 | JGI IMG/M metagenome (GOLD analysis project Ga0098041, IMG submission 77066) | Marine viral communities from the Subarctic Pacific Ocean - 8_ETSP_OMZ_AT15162 metaG | ecosystem: Environmental > Aquatic > Marine > Oceanic | place: Pacific Ocean | collected 2015-01-08
TCTGAAGCTAGACATGAAAGGAAGTAATATAGGTGTGCATGACTACCACTATGAGTCTGCCAGTTCGTTCCTTACATTTTCAAAAGCGCAGAACGTAGCTGTGTGGTTAAACACACACGCATTCACAGAAGCACAGAGACGTAAAGGTGCAGACGGCTTACCTGTAGCGCCATACGCAGAGGATACCGAGGGTGGAGGTAAGTTTGTTAACAGAGCAGACTGTTTCCTTACTATTCATCGAAAGGTTCAATCACCTGATCATAACATACGTAAACTCACGGAGTTACACGTGCGTAAAGTTAGAGAAACAGAGACTGGTGGGTACCCAACACCTATTGAAGAGCCTTATTTAATGATCATGAACTCTTCACAGACAGGATTTATATCATGGTTAAAGAAAAAATCTTTGTTCAAATCTATTCATTTTCAATCAGATAAGCAAGAGTCTATAAATTTCTCTACTTTTTTGTCCTCTAACAATTAAATATGGGGTAACTTTATTCTCATGATGAGAAAGAAGAGAAACAAGAGGACTTCTAAATCTAAAAAAAAACAATTAGGAAAGTATAAATCATCAATCGAAAAGTATTGTGCGGATCAACTGCGTCAAAACCATATACCGTTTTCATATGAAGAACAACAGTTTACTTTGGTAGAGTCCTTTAGGTTTGAACACAAATACTTTAAGATGACAAGCAAAAGAAAAGATATGTCTGATAGGAGCAACACAATACAGCAACCTATACGATATACACCTGATTTTGTTTGTAAGGACTACAACTGGATTATAGAAACAAAAGGTTATTTACCGTCACATCACGATTTCCCTATGCGTTGGAAGCTTTTTCTCAAGTACATCATGGACAATGAAATGAATTGCGAAGTGTATTTAGCAAAAAACAAATTGCAAGTAGATCAAGCGATACAAGAGATAAAAAAATCTATAGACAATGACTAAGGAAGAAGCAAGCATTTTCTATATGGAGGCCTGTGAAAGAATTCACTATGCGACAAGCCTGTTGCATGAAAGCCTTTATAGTGAAGATGGCAATGATGTTCTGACTGAGATTGAAGATGTAATGGGTAATATAAAGGACTTTAGAGTTTGGGTAAATACTGAGTTAGATCTAATCAAAGAAATCTCAAAAGAATATGAGCAATACAAACAACCTTTTTAACGAAAGGCGTAAGCAATCTTGGAGAGATGGTGGAGTTTCTGCGACTAGATATGCTAGAATATTTAGTGGTATAAGAAAGTCCAGTCGTGAGGAAGATATAGAGCTTCACGTAGATTTCTGGCACGACAAAGATGGCGTTGATGTTAAAGGTAATAATCTTCCTGATGAAATATGGGTTGAGTTTAGAAACGTGAATGGTGATTTAGGTTGGCTCTTAGGTCAAGCAAAATGGATAGCGTTTGAATTGTGTGAGGTTGGTGGTTTTATTCGTGTAGAAAGACAAGATCTTTTGGATTGGTGTTTAGAAAACGTAAACTTTAATGAGTATGTACCATACAAAAGAGACGCATACAAAAAAATATATCAGAGAAAAAACAGAAAAGATAAGATTACAAAGCTTGTGCTAGATGATCTAAAACAGCTAGAAACTTATGAAGTAATTAAATACAATAAATATTACGTACACCCCCACACAAAAAATAAATTTTCAATATGATGAATAGAGTCGACGCTATTGACATGGCGGTAAAAGAAGTTTATGAAACTCTTGGATTTGTAAGAAACAAATCAAGAAAGAAACATCAAGCTCAAGCAAGAGCAGCTGTTGGTGTTGCGTTATCACCATACTGTACTACTTATGAAATAGGAGATGCCTTAGAGAGAAGTAGATGTACATGCAGTCACTACACAAACAATCACACCAACAATATTAAGCATTGGGTTGGATACAGTGAAATATACAATCTCGTTCAAGAAACAATAGAAGGAACTCTAAAAGATTTTTTAGTGAGAAGCGAGATAGATTTAATAGATTCAAGGATTAATACACTTAAATTAACTAAAAAAAGATTGCTTGGTGAGCTAGAAGATAGAAAATCTATATAGCTCTGTATCCTTTACGTCTTTTTTTCCTTGATATGAAGCCTCCACGTTTGTTGATCGTGGGGGTTTCTTCTTCTGTTATGTTAGCTTGTGTTGCTACAGCAGAGCCTATACCTATAGGAACGCCTGGTGTAAGAACACTATTAAGAAGTGAAGCTAAACTATTTGCTCTTTCGTCTGCAGTCCTTCCTTTTAGTATCTGTACAAAACCTCTATCTCCGCCAGAGTCAGTCCAAAGTTCTAATGCTTTTTTTGCTTTTTCAGGAGTAAAATTATAGAGCCACTCATCCATTGACTGGCCGCTCTTGATACCAACATTATTCCACCAAGTTATTTTCATTTCTTCAAGTCTAGCTGAAACTTCAGCGGGTTCATTTAGGTAAGCTAACTCACCTATAATATTATCTCTAATAGATGAATCATATTTACCACTACCTGCAGATCCTCTTACTCTAGCATTAACATAATTATCATAGAAGCTTCCTGGTTTTAATTCAGTAGCATTTAAAATCCTGTCAGGCACATAGTCACCTTTTACAGTCTCTCTCATCGGAACCACTATGTCATCTATATGGGTATATTTACCTATAGCGTAATTATTTAAAGTGTATTTCATAAATGGTATTGCGAAATTATGATCTGTTTCATGGCCTATGATATAGAGAAGATCATCCATACTTTTTGCTGCTTCTAAGTTTATCTCCATATAAGCACCTTCAAAAGCAATTCCAAATTCAGCAGCATATTCGGAGTATCCTGGATTACGTCCTACCCTTCCAGTAGGAATTCCGCCTACAACTTCTTGTGCGTATTCAACATTACGGGGACCCTGACTATAACGCCCTCCAACATTTGGAGCCATAGTGTGAACTTCCCCTTTAGTCCTTATGATAGCATTTCTAAGAACATCATCTCCAGATTTCATAGCCTTAACCATCTCTACAGCGGCTTGTTCTGGAGTAGAAAACAATCCGTATGCAGCAGCACCATCAGGTAAAAACTCAATATATCCAAACGGAGTAACGTCTGCGTTTTTAATTCCAGTAGATTGACCATAAGCTACTTTTTGAGCTTCTACTAGCTTTTCTAAAAATGCAGGGCTCTTAAACTTCTCTTCGTTGTATGCTAAGATCTTTGCAATTTGAGCTTGCGCCTGTTCAGCTGTATACGCTCCAGCGCTCTCTCCATCCTTAATATTTTTTACTTGATTATATACGTGTGATTTAACAGCTCCCGTAGCTTCAGTAGCTTTTGTAAGAATTCCAGTAGATTCACCAGCAGATGTGAATGCCATAGGTGTTCCTTTCGTTTTGCTTGACGCAGAGGCATATCCCTCTACAGCTGGAGATGCTGAAGGTAAAAGGTAGTCAATAGTAACAGGAAGCATTTCAAGCACATCCATCCCAATCGAACCTGCATTTTCCCATGAAGGATCATAATAGAAATCCACAATATCACCAGGTAAGTTTGTAGCTCCGTGTGATGCAAAATATGAGTCAATTAGTCCTATTCCAGTTATTGAACCGCCAGCTATAGGAGCCCCTGTTACTGGATTTGATAAAGGTGATCTAAGTAACGTGCTAAACGGCCCACTAAGAGCGCCATATCCCATCTCACCAAGTCCAGTTAATCCACTCCAAATTGTTGATCCTGCAGCTGGTGCTGCGTATGCGCCAAGAGCAATAGCAAGATCAACCAAAGGTAAACTTTCTATACGACCAGACGCTGGCATGTCGTAAGGAAGAAAAGACTCTTGTTCAGCATCTTTATCTATGAGAACTACTTGTGTTCCAGGTGCAACAATAGCATCTTCATCAGAATCAAGATAAACAATTTTAGGTGGTGTTGCTTTAGCTTCTTTTACTGGATCGCCATTGCTATTACCACCATTGGCTAACTTTTTAACTCGAATACCCTTCTTACCCTTTTTACTTAACTTCATATCAGCAGTTCCATTTACGGAGCGCCTTGTTAATTCTAGAGTTTGGATCTCTAGCTGTTTTAGCGCTAGTTAATCTCTTCTTCATGCCTTTCATCCTTGCGCAGAAGGACTTTCTACGCTTTGCAGCTTTACTACCCTTCTTTAGTTTAGAAGGTTTTGTAGTTACGGCAGTCTTTAATTTACTGCCAGGATTAGCTGCTCGGTAACGTCTAACCCCTTTGGCTGTAAGACCACCAGACTTGGATTTATCTCCACTCTTTACAGAGAATTTTTTAGGCATCCTGCCTTTACGAGTCTTACCTCCTTTCTTTAATACTGTATATGTAGAACAACCGCAACTCATTAGAATGCACTCATAATTACTTCATCTACAGCTTCCTGAACATCTTCCTGAGTAGCTTCTAACTGCATCATAATGTTAGCTTGAAACCTCTCTACTTCTTCACCATCGTTAAACACAATGACGGTAGGCACTACTACGATCTTATGTTCAGCTTGCATTGCAGGTTCAGCACCGATGTCTATACGTTTACCCTTACAATCGCTCAAGCTATCAATCCAATCCACACTGTTAGCTGAGTTGAAACTAGCGTTAAACTCAACAACACAAACACCTGACTCTGGTATACCCATACCAAGAGAGAATGCTGCAAACAAACATATGTAGATCAAATGCTTCATTAATTGTTTTTACCTACAGCTTCTTCCATTTGCTTACGAGTTTTAGGGTTTTTAGCAAGGCCTTCAATAAGCGCTCCTGCTTCTGCCTTAATCATTGCGCCCATATCTGCGTAAGTTTTACCTCCCATAGCGTAAATAGGAGCTTCAGCTTTACCGCCTCCTGGCATTTTCTTTGGTGGTGTTGTCCCACCCATCATTTTCTTTTTTACTTTATAGTGTGATGGCATAATTCTTTAGTTATTGTAGTTTATCTATTTTTTCTTCGATGCGATCTAGATCTTCTTTTAGTTCTGATACATCTTCTTGAGTTGTCATAATCGTTTGACGCACAAGCTGATCTTTCATATCAAACTCCATGCGTGTAATCTCTGGATCTGCTGGCTCTGGTAACTCCATGGCTAAAGCGATGTCTGCTTGAAGAGCAAACCACATCCCAATAAGGGCTGCTAACCCTGCTATACCCATCCCTATTGTTTTTAGGTCTAGTGTTACTTTAGTATCCTCTCCAATTTGTTTAGCCATTACTTATTTCTTCTATTTATTCTTCTTCTTTTACGCTTTATCTGACGTTCAGCTTTCTCTTTTGATATAAATTTCGCTTTTGATTTACCTTTTTTGAATTTTATTTTAGCTACTTTATCAGGATTTGATCTTGGGTTTTTTACATAATCAACCTCCTTATCTCCTTTTTGAAATGCGGTAACATCTTTGCTAGGTGTTTCTAATTCTTTAAGTTTTTTTCTTTTTATAGGTTTCATAGTATTACATAGTTTAATCCAACAGAGAAATCATGCCATTCTCGATTCCAATACTTGTTGTATTTACCTTCAAGAAATAAACCTAGACTCTTGTCTATTCTCCATCCAAAGATAAGACCTAATCCGTAATCAATCCATTGCCCCCCTTCGGTAGTCTCGAAGTAAGAAAACTCACCTCCAGTGTTCAAATGATAAGGCATTACACTAGCCCAGCTATGCATCCAAAACTCTTTTGAGTACTGGTAATAATCATACCCAACAACTAAAGAATGATTCCATTGATATGGTAGTTCACCTCTCTTACGATCTACATAATCGCTTATTACATCTGGTATGATCACTTGCTCCCATACATCTACACTATTAGCTACAAGCGCACCGTTAGGATCAAAGTATTCACCAGCCTCAACGTCGACAGTGTAGCCCTCCTGTATAGCAAGACTTGTGTAGTGTAGGTTACCATTCGATAACACCCACTCATCTAAAGGATTATACCCATATGGTTCTGATATTCTTTGAGCAACGCCAATATTAAAACTTAAACGCTCATTTACGTTTAACCTGTATCTTTCAGATGCTTCGAAATACTCTACATCAGCAAAACCATCTTGAAGATATTCTGTTTTAGCTATCCAGTTTTTAGCTACATATCGCAGGAAGTAGTCCTGATCAAGAAAGTTTTTACCTTGCTGTCTACGCCAGTCAGCTTCAAACAAAAACTCGAAGCCTTTGACTTTACCTATGTTAGCTGCATCACTATAAGACTTTTCAGTACCATCGTAAAATACTTGAGCTCTGTTCTCGTATCCAAATCTAGCTATCTTGCGAACACCAGCTGTAAACGAATAATCAAAAGGCGTTTCCTCTACATTTGTTTGCAATCCATTTGTTACTGAGTATATGTTATTATCAGCCACAGAGTTACCTCCACTGAATGCAGTATAGAATGTAGCAAACTTAAATGTTTTTTTTAGTGTTTGACCTTTCGCATCTAAAGTTGAGCCGAGTATAAATACTACAAGCATTATAAAGCAATACAGAATATATTCAAATCGCTTCACCCTTTTTTCAATATTTCTACTTTTTAGTGACATCACACTTCAAAGCCAAAGTTTAAGATCATAAATCTAAATCTTGGGCATGCTTTCTTTTTCTTATCACATGCTGGGCATGGACAGAACGAAATCTCAAGCACACTTACTGTGCCTAATCTAAAGTTTAACTCATACTTTTCTTTTTTGTTGCCAGCGTTCCAGCTGTTAATCCAATTAATCTTCATGACTTAATAATTTTTTTCTTAATAATTCTTTTGTTATGCTCTATAACAACCTGGTAGAAGCCTTTGGGTAGGGCGCTAAGGTCAATTGTTTTTTCTGTAGTCCCAACCACTACAAGCTGTCCCACTGCGTTATACACGCTTGTTGTTACGATGACGGGGGCTCGCACATTTAGAACGTCACTTGTAGGGTTAGGATATACATCATATACATCGTGTATATCGTATACACCTTGAGGCCATCCTTGCTCACAGTACGAGTAAAGATCAACACATGTTTCATCCCACTCTACCTCACAACAGTAAGGATCAATATCTATAATCCAAGCGTAGCATCCATCGTTTAACCAGTATGGTTCGCCAGGACCACCTATACATCCTGCATCGTACAAACAAGCTTCTTCGTCAGCAGTGTTGGCTAACTCATTGTAATTGAATGCATCAGGATCCATGCAGTCAATCAATACTTCAATACACGAATCTTCAAGCTCTGTATTTGCATCTTCGTTATAGTTAAATGCATCTGGATTCATACACCCATATATAAAAGGTATACAGCCACCATTCTCTGTATTAGCTTCTTCGTTATAATTAAACTGAGTAGGATCTGTACATCCAAATATTATTGGGATACATTCTCCAGCGTCTGTTGCTAATGCATTATAATTAAATGCTGTGGGGTCTTGACATCCCACTACTTCAAGCTCATCACATACTCCGTCATTGTCGTAGTCATTAACACACATGTTTTCACAATCATAATACTGGACAGGATAGTTGCAGTCAGAGTTTGTGTTAGCTTCAAAGTTGTAGTTACAAGCAGCCTCATCAGTACACCCATATATATAAGGTATGCAACTGTCTCCGCAGTATGGAGTGAAATGATATACCGTCCAGTTAGGTCCAGTAAATGGTTGAAGAGCCCCCTGCCCGTTGTTTATAAATGGATTGCTACCTTCAGACATCAAAGTATCTCCAGCTTCATTGAGAACATACACTGAATTGTGTAGTGTTTGGAAAGCAAGTTCTTGAGATGATTGTTGCTGATTACCAGCTTGGAAGTAATATATATCAACTTCTTCGTCAGAGTCTAGCACGATATCCCACGACTGATAAAACTCGCCAGGACCTACAGTAAACATCCATTGCTGTTCACCTTGCACCATACCTATGGTAGAGTTACCCCATCCGTCAGCTGCGTCATCTTCAAGGATAATCTGTATACTGCATGGACCTACAAGGTCTGCTATCGTTGCAGTACTATCGTAGTTCAAAGCTTCTGGGTTTGTACACCCCCAGGTGTGTAGCGTTTCGCAAGTGTCTGCAAGCGTAGCCTCTGGATTGTAATCTACATAATCGTCATCCATGCACCCGTAAATTGGTGGTGGTGGCGGACATGGCTCTGTAAATATAGCTCCAGAGTACATCGTATTACCGTCATCAAATGTAGTAAATGCTAGGTCTTCTAACTCCCACAACACACTGTCGCAAGCTGTGATAATACAAGCTCCGTCCTGCCCTCCTGACGCATAACCATTTAATCCATCACCAAACTCGTCTACTAGTATTAACTCAAATCCTAGGCTAACACAGAAGTTGTAAGTGTAGGTAACAAGCTGGTCACCAAAGTCAAACTCTCCAGGTATTACCTGATCATAGAACTGACCTGTAGCTAAATCTACTAATGTAAACCCAGTTTCTCCAGGCCACGTATCTAATGTTAAATCCATAGAAACCAAAGTCTCCGTAGAGTCGCACTCAAACACATTGCAACTTCCGTTATCAATATTAGCCCATGGATTGTAGTTGTTTGCTATAGGATCTGTACATCCAGGAAGGGGTGGTATACACGGATTAAGTGTAAATGGTATAGTGTCTAACGCTGAATCAAAATCATATACCGCTGTGTCTAACCCACATGTATTACTTATCCTATACCAGCCTTCTCCAAATGCACAGCATATACCATCACCAAAAGCATCCATCATTACAAACTCGTAATCTCCTGATGGTAAAAACACCATATGATTTTGAAGAGTGTTGTTTTGATATGGCGGGCTTACAGCTACAACCTCAGATTCTTCATTGAGTATCTCCCAAGAAGTTTCTCCAGCATACTGATCCGTTTGAACTTGCACATCTAGCCAGCTACCTTGACTAAAAGTATTAGTTAAAGTAAGTAGACTTAATAAAGTGATTGTCAGTATCTTGTGAATCATTATTTAGATTTCTTTTCTATAGTTCTTCCAGCAAAGTATGCACCAAAAGCAGTAAGCATAAGTAGCTCAAGCAAAGATACATAAGAGTCCTTTACGTTAAATGCGACGTTATCCATGCTATCTATAAACATAGTAATCATAAACATAGCCATAAGGCATATAAGAGTCACAGGGCGTATGAGTTTAGCTAGCTTAACGTCACTCCCCATGTCAGCCTTCCAGCGCTCTGTTACGTTCTCTTGGAAGCGAACCTCTGCGTCGATCTGACGTTGGGCCTCTTCTGAGTCAACTTTCGGATCGCTGTCAATTAAGTTTTTAACTACTCCTAGACCTCCACTATCTGGTAGAAGATCTCCTACTACACCCAATACTTGCGGTGCTTTTTCTGCTAACCAAGATCCAAGCTTGGTGTCTTTTATTTTCTTTTTACTCATTATTCTCCTTGTTTAGGGTAATACTTATAATATTCTTTTAAAGCTCTTTCCATAAGTTCCATTTCTATATCTTCGAACTTGCGTATTTTTTCTTCATAGCCCTCCCACTCTTCTGCTACCTTAAGATTAAATAGGTCGTACTCCAAATCATCTTGTAACTTTTGTATAATCTCTTTATCTTCCCTCATATCATTTATTTCCTTATCTATTTCAAAAAAAAGATCACTCATAGCCATGGCATTACCGTATCTAATTTTAGCTGCACCTGCAGTATCTTCTACGGCAGCATAATCAGCTAGTCTTTCGTCACGACTTGGCAATGGCTTGTCTTTGTTTTCACGAAGATCTTCTATATTACCAAACTCAGTTAGATAACTTCCTACAACTTGCTTTGCATCATAGTAGTTCCCATATGCAGCATATTCGTTGTCTTCACTATAAAACTTCTTGATCAAAGGCCATGTATCTACGTTGTCTTGATTTGCAGTAATATCTAATATCATATCCCCTGCATCACCAAACATAACGTATGAGCTACCTAAATAGTTTTTAAATAGGTAGTTAAGAAGATCAGGATTGTAATCATAATCTCCACTTATATTGTCGCTACCTCCGCTGATTTCGCTCTGGTTTATAAAGTTAAATATGTCTTGCATAAATGCTGGCGAGTCTTCTGCCATAGCAGCCCTTGACTCACCTTCTTTAGGTTCTCGAACAATAGGATTGTTGAAAGCATCTACGTTTTGAGAGACATCAATAAGTGGGGCTATAGGATCTATTTGAGTTATAGCCTGTATAATCTTACCTGGCTGCTCAACTACATCAACAGACTTGGTAGGGTCTTCTTCGTCCCCTACACCTCTGAAATGAATTGGAGATAAGTTGTTTACAAGAGAAGTAGCAAGGAACGCACTTCCATCAGTAATATCCCTCTCCCCATTTTGCACCTCAGCTATCGTTAAACCTATATCCATAATACCTCCATATCCATACATTTTAGGAATCTCAGTTCTTTCTCCTGTTGGAGATCCTGGATGCATAATTATAAAGTTTCTTTGTTTTATCTGATCAGGGATTTTATCATAAAACGAAACTCCATCTGTGTCTACTTCCGATACAGCTTGATTAAATTGAGTTAATGTATACATAAACCCAATTCCTCCTATCATAATCTTCTGGCCATTTGTAAGCCTTTGATAAGGGTTCCTTACATTGCCTTCAACATCCTTTTTGGGTCGTAAAGCTATTGTGTTTTGCACGGTAAAGTCAGCACCCTGTAAGCTAGCATTTAAGAAAAACTTAGCCCAAGCAAGTTTTGGGGTAGTAGCACCAGATCTATTAAAGTCTATACTTACATCTTTAGCTACAGCCGCAGCGTATTCTGGAATTACACCTTGGTTTCTTAAACCCTTATATACTTGAAACCTAAATACATTTTCAAATGTGTTATTAAAGGACTCTACCATGCCAAGAGTATTATCTTTTAGCCATGTCATACCTTTTCTCCCTCTTACTGCAGCGTCAGTTTCAGCCGCTAAAGTTTTGCTTAAATCTTGTAGCGGAGTTTGATAAGCCCAACCAGTTTTACCTCCGTGAGCTTTAAACTCTTGATACAGCACATTATCTTTACCTCTATAATTATTACCTGGACTAAACTCATCCGCTGCAATAGCTTTAAAAGCTTTCATAAATTCACCTCTGCCTACCAAATGAGAATCACGAACCAATTGTTTCGTGTTTATAGGTTTACCTTCAGCATTATATAAAGCAAACCCAAACTTTTTCTCTGCTGCAGCTAATGCATTAACTATTGATGTTTGATAATCTCTTGGAGTATTACCTAAGAAGAAAGTCGTAGAATACTGCGTATACATTTTAGGTATGTTACTTAAAAGCCTTGTACCTTCATTCATAAACCTTACCATCTGTTCACTACCTTTAGGGCCTTGAAGTTTAAAAGCCCTAGCGTATACGTCATTAGCAAAGGTTATATATTTTTTTTCACCGTTTACATAAACCATTACAGTATTCTTTGCCGCAGAGTTACCCTCATCAGAAATAGTGTAATGCTTTGGGTTTGGGTTGTTTAGTAGTAATTCATACAGACCTTTTAAAGCTACATTCTTTTGTCCAGCTACATGTATTTGTGTATTTTGATCTACAGTTTTAGCTAAAATGCTACCTGTTTCATCACTACGACCAGAAGCTTTTCTTAAATTGTCTGGTACACCGCTTTGACCAGATCTAGATGGGAAGATTGCCTCTACAATATTGTTGTCAATAAGTTGAATGCTACCATCCATAGACTTCATGCCGTCGCCAGTTAAAGTCACATAGTTTTCAGCAGTAGTCTGTAGCTTGTCGTACATAGCTTGATCTATAAAGCCATACCTTAGAGCAGCGTCTCTAGTGTTTTGCTGAATCGCTCTATGCTCCTCTCTAACTTTCTCAAAAGCTAACTTTAAATCTTCAGGTAAAGAGTTTAAGAAGTTAGCAGCTTCTTCATCAGCCATACCACTACCCCTTCTCTCAGCAATCTTTTCCTCTAAAAATTTAATTCGATTGTTATCTGCAGCAGTCTTATCTTCTTTACCTTTTAATTTGTTTAGTTCTGCTTGATTGTCAGCTAAAACTTTTTGATTCCTTTCTGGAGCAAACTTAGCAACCGTCCATCTATCATACAGACCTATAATACTTTTATCATACACCTCTGGTAATGCTTCATATAAAGAAGCATCTGTTGTTTTCTGTAGCTGTCTTAACTGATCTGTCAACCCTCCTTTTTGTGTACGCAGATTGATCATTTGTTCAACCTCGTATGCTGCTCTTGATGTAGCCAACTTTTGCAGCACTTCAAAGTCTTGATTTATAGGCACTCTTGCTCCAGTTTCATCTGTATCCAAGGCCTCCATGATACTTCTTTGTAACATATTTGGATCTGCATACTTATCAAAAAATTCATACTGCCACCACTTAGCTAAACCTGGAGTAAATGAAAGCTGCCCAACATCTGAAGGTGTCGTAATTGGTGGTGTTGGTTCACCCCCACCAAAAACAGAACTTACAGAAGGATCTGCATCAGGTGTAGTTTCCAATTCATACAATTTTTCTATGTTGAGTCTCTTCTGCTGTATAGTTTCTAGTTCATTTCTTAAGCCTTTAGCTAACTCTGAATTTGGATCATCCATTTTCATTAATTGCCTCTGTATAGAATTGTACTCTCTATGAAGATCTACTACGTTGTCATAGTCTTCTGGATTCATGCGTAAATAAAAATTTTCATCCGCAGCAACAGTGCTTAACCTTTGCTCCTCCAATCTAACCAACTGCTGTTCAGCATAAATTTTATCGTTTCTACTGTATTTACCCTCTGGATCACGTAAGATTTCTAAAAACTTAGTTCTCTGTTGGTGTATTTTTACATTACCTCCACTTCTTCCAACCTGATCTCTAGCTAAGGCATTTGCTACCTGAGCTTTTGTTTGGTGAAAGTTTATTAATGAACCAGTTCCCACTGTGCCGATTGTTATAGGCACAGTTCCTAAAGCCACATCATATCCAACTTCAAATATTTCATCAGCACTGGCATCTGGATTTAAACTCATGTACTGTACCATAGCTGCTGTAGAAGAAGTTACACTATTAATAGGTACAGAATACCCCATGTTAGCAAGGTGTGCATTCCACCATCCATTCATATTTGGACCTACATTTCCAGCAGTACCAGCCCCTTTTAAAGCCTTTAGGAAGAACAATGAAGTAGCACCCGTAGATACAAAATCGGTACTAAATACAGTGCTTAAATGACCAAATCTTGCTGTATCATCAAAGCCTTCTTCATAATTACCCATCAACTCTGGATCACCGCCAGTAGCCTCCATCATTTCGTAATACCCTATAGTTACACCATCTTTAGTGTATGTCTTAAACATCGGATGGTTACGAGTCCTTGCAGCTTCTACAGCTGTGCTCAATGTTGCACCTTCTAAACCTATTAGACCTGTAGTTACCCACCAGGGAGCAGCTGCACCTCCAGTAAGAGTTGTTGTCACCGCAGCCGTTGGTATTAACACTGCCATCGTTGGTGTAGCTTCAGCTACAAAACCACCCATCTGCATTAATCCATTCTTAAATTGACCGTCTGCAAAACTCCCAGTCATGCTTTCTGTAAACTGAAGAGTGTTTGCACGTAGTTCTTCAGCCATCTCCCTCATTTCAACTACAGTTTTTTCATCCCCACCAAACATATTGTAAATGCCATTTACTAAATCAATACTTGCCGCTTCAAACTTGTCTACTAAATAGCCAGAAAATTTAGGCCTATATCCTGGACCTCCTGCACCTATATACCCGCTAGGTTCAAAACCATCAAATTGCAAAAACGGTGTGTTACCAACCTGTCCTTCACCACTAAGATCTAACATAGATCCATAATTCTCTAACATAAACTGCTCCATATGTAACAAAGCTTCGTTGCTTTGACGGACGTTAGCAGGCATAGCATCTTTTAAACTTGTTACAACATTCTCGTTTATTTGGTCATTTAAAAGCTTTTTTACAGCAGCTGTTTTATCTGCCATAATAGCCTCTTCACTACGTTCAGAAGCATAAGCTCCATAAGGACTTATAGCTGGCGTTCCATATTTAGAAACATGTATGTTGTTTGCAGATAAATAATCTTCATTCTTTGCAAGCTCTGCAGCTATGCCGTCTACACTTCCACCAACAGAATTCCACCACCAGTCTGAACTCCCAGCAAATTCTGTAAACATACTTGCTATCTCTGGGGTTATATAATTCTCATCTAAAGACTCCATGGCTCTTATAAAACCAGTCTTCTGAAAACCATCGTAGTGTATAGGATCTATTTCTAAAGCAACTCTATTTGCATCCGTGTCCTCCCATGGAGTTACCTCCCCAGTTATTGGATTTACAGATAAATCTGGATGTCCGTTAGCAAGAGTATTTACTGTAGAGTTATTCTGATTTAAAGGTACAACCGAAGAACCAGCTCCTTGTTGTTGTTGAGGATCTGTACTCTGCCCTGATTCCGTACCTTCCTCTCCCGAAACAGAGGGCGAGATCGAAGTATCGTCTTTTTTTTTTAAGTACGTATCGAAATCAGCAACACCTCTCATTTGTAATTGCATGCCAATTACATCATCAGAAAAGCCATTATCACGTTGTGACTGTATATAACCTACGATTTCTTCTTCGTCCATATCTATTGTGAAATTTTAGCAAACATAGCATTTAATGTATAACCTAAATTTGGTTCTACTGCGTTAGAGAACTTCTGTCCGCTCTTACCGTAGAATTCATCAAGCTTACTACCCAATTGAACTAGTCTATTCATATCAGCTGTGTCGGTAGGATCAAAGTAGAATAGAAGCTCTGGCGTTCCTGTAGAATACGACTTTCCTGCAAAAGGATCAGTAGATGTAATACCACCTGTGCCAGGACGAAGATCTTCAAAGAAGTTTGCGCCATCAGCATCAGTTCCGACTCTAAAGTAAGGTTCACCAATATTAAAAGATGCTTCACCTTCTATACCCGAAATTGGAATTTGTAACTTTTTATTAACTCCAAAGCCAGTTACCCCACTCTTATTTAACTTAACACCTATTTTAAGTTTACCTGCAGGATCTTTTGTAAATACTATATTATCTATACCTCCCTCTACGCCAGTTTGTGGTGAGAACTGGAATTGAGAACTTCCAGTCATATTTACATTAAAATTACCTATTGTTTGAGGTAAGAAATGCCCTTTAGTTTCAAATTGTTCTACAAAAGATCTTGTTATACCAGCTGAAAAATCAAGTGCAGTGCCAGCCAAAGTAAATGAAGGAGCCTTAGCTAACAGTATCTCCTCAACAGTCATACCTGGCTGTAACTTCTGACCGAATATCGCCTGTCCTTGTAGAAGCCTTGCAAAACCAGCGTTAAATAAATCTGCTTCACCTGGCTCAGTAAATAGTAATTCAGCGCTTATCATATCCTGTAGATCTTCAATAGCAAACACATCGTTAGGATTTACAGTTGTCATACCTGCTAAAGTATTCTGAAGAGAATTGTCTCTCTCTTCTGCTTTAGCATCTTTTCTAACATTTTTATCATAATTACTACCCTCTATAAGTAATTCACGATAATTAGAATTATTTATTATGCCGTTAAACTTACTTTCAAGCGCAGATATCTGCGGTTGTGTGGCTACAGTTTGACCTTTATTGTCCCTACCAAAAGCTAACTCTGGGTTGTTGTATAGGAATGCTCTTTCTTCTTCAGGAGTTAATAAGTTTGGATTATTTACTCTTTCTCTAGTTAGCATAGAGTATCTAATCTCCTGACCAGTCTTAGTAGTATCCTTTATAAGGCCATCAACTAAATTTACAGCTGGCTGCCTTTCCCAAGCTAATCCTACTCTATCAGCTTTTACTAAAGGTTGTAGGTATTCTTGACCTAAATTATACAGTTCTTTAGCACTCCTCTTCTGAGCAAATCTATCTTTATTAAATAGTTGACCTTGGTTAGATCCATAGATAGAAAGGCCTTGTAAGTAAGTTCCTGGCCCAGCCATACCGCTAGCACTTCTGCTATCTGCTATACCATTGGGTGACTTCAACTTTAAATGAGGGGTATCTCCACTATAGTCTATCTCTCCATACTGTTGATAACCTCCAGCCATATAACTACCATTCTGTATCTCCTCAACAGTAGCACCTACAAATCCAAGATCTGCATAGTTCTTCATCTTAGCTAACTCACTATTGGCATACATGGGCTCAAAATTATATATCTTATCTACAGATACGGTTTGCATGTACTTTTCCTGTTCTTTAGGATTAGCAATTATTTTTTCTATTGATTCTATTTCAGCTTGTGCAGCATACTTACCCTCAAAGTGATTGTACCCATAAAGCTCGTCATAGAAAGCATTTGACTGACGAAGTAATTCTAAACCTTGAGATATACTTGTTATTGCCTCTCCACTCTCAAGAGTCATGTTTTGTATCTGAGAGTCAACTTTATCAACATGCTCTTGCCAAAAAGGTCTTAATGCTGGAGCTAGATCTGCACCAGTTTCTTGGTACACATCATCCATTATCTTTTGTATTCTATTTTGCTGGGATTGACGTGCGTTTAAAGCTTGTTGAGCTAACCTTTGTTGAGCAGTATTTGCTGCTGCTGCAACCTGTATAAGGCCGTCAAAGCCTTTTAGAGGTATTCCACCCCCAGTATATATTGGTCCACTTTCGTTAGACATTACGATTGAAATTGTTTTTGACGGTAGACTTTATTAAGTGCTGAAAGAAGTTCTCTTACTTGTGATTTCTGTGGGTTGCCTTTTAGTGCTTTCAATACCATGTCTACGTCCACATCTTTAAAAGCATCGTGGATAGATTCAGTTTGCTCACTATTCATTACAGTAAGAGTACCATCCTCATTCACCATGTGAGTTTCTTGTCCAGTAGTTTTAGCTACAACCTCACCAGTCTTAGCGTCTTCTATATTATATTCTTGTGCATCATGATCTTCTTTACCCCCTGTTTTAAAACTTTGCCCAGGGCGAAGAAGTTGAGATAGAGTATTACCCCCACCCATGTAATCTTCTGTTTTAATACCAATATTTGCAACATTTTCTTGATAAGTGTCATCACCACCGCCAGATTGAACTTCTCTCTCTCTTGCCTTCTTCTTCTCTTCTTCTGTTTGATAATTTTCCGCTTTGTCTTCTTCTTTAACAATATCTAATTCTACTTTTTCTTCTTTAGGTGCTTCTTGAATTACTGTATCCCCTTGATCTAAACCTTCTAGTATATCAGACAGTGTTTTCATATTAATACCTCCACCTCCATACACTACACCACCGCTTGCATACTTTGATAATTCTTTCTCTAACTGAGCTTTTTCTATTTGAAGTTTTAGATCTCCTATGTCGTCTTTAAGTGTGCTTTTTGTTTTAATACCTTGATCCCCCTTAGGAAATAGTTCAGCATATGCGCCAGGATTTGCCACCTGTAAAGAAGCCAGATCTGTCGGTATACCTAATGCGCTACCTATACCTCCGTACATCGTCTGAGTACCTGCGTCAAAAGCTTGTGTACCTCTCTCTAAGTCAAATTGAGCTAATCCCCTGCTAACATTCATTGCATCTTCAGCAGCTTTAACTGCTGGCTGATTAGCAGCGGCTATCTGTTGAGCTGTTTGAAAACCTAAATCTTGAGATGTTCTTGCTAAATTGCCACCAAAGTTTTGAATTCCTCCGAAAGCTGTTGGATCTCCAGATTGTAAAGCATCTAAAAACCCTGCTATAGATTGATCAAGTCTTTGCTGCCCTAAATTACCAGCTCGTTGAGCTAGTCTTTTTTGTTCGTCTACACTGCTAAGAAGCGCATCAGTAGGGCCTGCAGTAGCTAATAAATCTTCTCTTGCTTCACCTACTAAAGTTTCAGCATCTTCTCTCTGTTGCGCTCCTAGATAAGTGTTGAGGCCTGCCCCTACTAATTGTCCTATTACTGATAATGCTCCTAATGCCATGATATACTGCTTATTTTACAAAAATACGAAATTATTTTTTAGTTGTGGTACTACTTGAAATGCCGCCATGATCATATTCAGAAAACTCATATTCTACATTTAAAGAAGTTATCTCAAAGTCCGCACTGTTAAGGACTAAGAACGCATCTGCAAACGATCCTTGTGGATCAGCTCCGTTTATAAAACCTGGTGTCATAGCGTACAACACTTCTCTGTCTTGAAAAACAAGAGAATCTTCACCTGGTTCTGCTTCAAATTGATAGGGACTAATAAAGTTTTCATCGCCAGCACATCCTGGAGTTCTTTCATACCTTAGATGTGGGCTACTATCACTATCAGGATTTCTAACTTGTATCATTAAAAAGTTTCCTTTTTTAAACGAATTATTAGCGTTAGAATAAGGATCTCCATAAGATAAAAAGAAATCATAATTTTGAATTCCTAAAAAATCAAAAGCTTCTGTAAAGTTGTATTGATATTCTCCTGTATTAGGAGTATAAGGGTTTTCAGGATCAGGATTTAATGTATAATAAGGAGTAGAAACCATATCCTCATCTTCAGTTACTCTTCCGCTAAAAAATTTCACATACTCTCCAGGGTTTGGAGCGTTAGTTCTTGATGCAGGTATAGGGTTGTTCGACATAAATCGCTCTATCTCAAAAGCATATAAATGAATATTAGAAGGTGTAGAAGTATTAAAAGTAATAGTGGGTGATACATCAAGCCCGTCACTATCAACATGCAAACCAGGTATAGGGACAGGATCTGAATCTTCTCCACCATCAGTTAAAAGTCTCCACAAATTTGTTTGAAGATCTTCACTAAATGCTTGCCACCTATATACGTTACTTATCTTGCCAATAGCTTTTATATTGGTACCTGTCATTGCTCTCTCTTTACCTATCTCTCCATATACAGCATGACCTTTCCTTAGTAATGGTGTAAATCTATGATTGTCTACAAGATTCCCAAGTGTGGAATTATTATTAACAATAAACATACTTGAACCTAAAGTTAAACCTTGATTATTGCCCTCTATAGAGAAAGATTTAAATAATTTATTGCTAGACGTAGAGTTTCCAGTAGAAGCCTTTGTTTTTGTGTACCCGTTAAAACTAACAGCTAAAGCAGAAACAGCATTATGACCAAGATTAAAAAATGAATTATAAGCCCCTCCTGAAGAAAAAATAGACGAGTCGTTATGCCTCCAAATCATTCTGTTCTGATCGTTTTCAATTTTATGCATAGGTGAAGTAAAAAACAACTTATTGATATGCATCATACACGAAGGAGTATATGAGTATCTAGTCTTCCAATATTTTGCTGTGTTGTTAAATGCTATTGTTTGCCTCATGATTACTATTCGTTAGGTGTTGCAGAGAATACAATCAACCATCCCTCAAAAGGATTATTATTACATCCAAATTCATCACCAGTTACATTCATATAAGGACTCCAGAACTGACCTGGTCCACCATTTTCAGTACTTGAAAATACTGAACCTCTTCCATCAATTATTAACAAAGGATTCATACTTCCTTGAGTTGCATTAACTGAATCAAGAGCATCAGTTTTAAGCTGACCTCTAGATCCATGATTAAATATTCCATGCTCCTCATGCTGAGGGGGGAAGTTTAAAAAGTTACAAGGGTTAAATGGCGTAGCAAATACTGGATCTGAACCTTCATACCAGTCAGGCGTGTAATCATCATCATCATCGTCACCATCTCCATCAGGGTTTGGGTTTGCATCATCAATGTCCTGCTGACTAAATCCTCTATCAAGTAGTAAATCGGTTAAAAGTTGTAAGTCCTGTGCATTATGAACACCGTCTTGATTGACATCAAAACCCATGTTAAGAGTTGAAGGATTACTGTCTAAATATGCAGCTAAAGCCCAATAATCTAAAGGATTAACTAATCCATCGTTATTCATATCAAGTATAAGTGCTGGGCCCTGATTTGTACCTGGAAGTGTTAATAATTTTTTACCGTCAATTCCAACAGTTGGATCTTTTGGATCTTTTGGATCTTTTGGATCTTTTTCATCTTCATTTACTCTAATAGATAAATCCATGTCTGCAGTTTGTATACCACAATCGTCTTCAGGACTTGAAAAATGGAATGTAGGATTGTAAGCATAAACTCCTGGCAAGAAAGTTCCTGGCACTTGCATTATAAAAATTACCTCTACGGATTGACCAGGATATATTGGAGTACCAATTGCATCTGACAACCCTAAAATATTCAATACATAAGGTGGTGTTGGATAAAAATCTACAGCATTGATTGTTCCAATTTGAGAACTAGAGTTTGCAATTGTAGCTGTAACTTCAATAAGATCTCCCACAAACAATTCACTTAAACTTCCAGGCTCTCCATTTACTTTAACTTTATATGAAAAATCAAATTCTGCGCATCCAAAAATAACATCTGGATCACCATTGTCTGGTTGAACATCGTCTTCAGGATCTGTATATGTTATGTATTCTCCATCATACTCAAAATCATAAAAGTTTTCATCTTCATTGAAATCTCTCATATTGTGTATAGAGATAATAAATTCATCACGTAATGGATCGTAACCACCAACAACTCTTACTCTCCCATCACCATTAGCCTGATCCTCAAGAACCCTTCTAAATACGTTGTTGAAATAAGACTTCATCCCAGATTTAGAGATTACTTCTATGCCTTTAGACCTACTCCATCTATATACTTCTTTCCTACTTTTGCTAGCCCAATAAATATTTTCTTCTGCTCTAACAACACTTTCTGGATTCCCGTCGCTACCGTAATCACCCATATAAAACTTCTGTGTCCCAAGGATTTTATCTGATCCAATTAAAGATTCAGTGCCGCCAGCTGTAGATAGAATACTTCTACTTACTGGTATTGAACTGGCTTTATCTTCTTGAATTATAAATAAACTATCATAATCATTTAACATATAATTTATAGAACCATACTCATTGGGCAGGTCTTTAAAGTTAAATGTCGATGCATTAAACATCGTATAGCTATTTCTTTTTGCAGAATAATTGTTTTTTTCAGAAAATGTTACAGATGATCTTTTATATAATGTTTGAGCATCGGGTACAACAACTTTAATTTTACCCCAATCTAATCCATCCGCCCCTGGTATGGTGTCTGTAAATGTTTGAGATTCTAAAAAGTAATTTCTAAAACGTGGCATACTTTCATTTTCCCCAACTAAAGCCGTACCTCGTATAATACTTACAAAACCTGATGTTTCGTGTATTGAAGGTACATTCACAGGAATATTTCTCCAATATACATCTCCATCTTGAAGAATAATTTCTGGTGTCCCATGAATTTTAACGCCTTCTTCATTTAATACTATATCATACTTCTCCCCCACCTCATAAAAAAATCTTTCATCAGCATCTTGAGATTTTTTAGGGCTGTATATCTCAACAATAGTATTGTGACTCCATTTGTTTTTTTGAAAAAAATCATCTGGATCCATTGGCATATCCGTAGCTACGTCTGCAAATGTAAATCCAGCGGCATAAGGATTATTCTTTAAAACTAAAAATTGACCTTCTTTGTTTTTTGGAACTACAGACTCATCACTATTAAGTAAAATATTTTCTTCTTTATTAGAAGTTACTGTCTTTACACCTACAATCTCAAAATCAAACGAACCGCTTTCAGGGTATACAGTCGATCCGTTTTCTTCTTTGTACGATATAATTCTTATTTTATCACCTTCAGAGTAAGTGTATAAATCTTTTTCACCATTAATCCCCATAGCCCCAAAAGCATGACTATAAGAGACGTTGTTTTCTCCCTGCAAGAGCCCCAAAGAAACATAGATTAAGGCCTTATCGGTGTCTACAGTGCTATCAAACACTGGATCTGTATTTTCTAAGAATGCAAACCCAGTAGTGTATTGTCTAAAATCACCAATAGTACTATTTCCACCATATACAATTTGATAGTGAGTAGCCCATCTTGGTGGAAAACCAGATATGTTTAGTTGTATGTCAACTCTACCTTTATTATACGGCCCTCTTTCTGCATTAGAATAACCTTTAACATATACATTTGTCAAATAGTTTGCATGACCAGATCTACCTCTTTGATCATAGTAAACAATAGCAAACTCATGATTTGCTCTGGTTTTAAATGATCTTGGATAATACGTACCTCCTGCTAATAATACAAAGCTGTCAAAATCAGGAACATCTAAAAAGTTGTTATTGTTAGTTTGATATGAACTTCCGTCTTCATAACTTCCAACTCCTGCGGGCACATCAAGAACATAAAATAATGGTACAACATTTAA
>Ga0098041_1000243_pt1 | contig 22181 bp, 32 predicted proteins | sample 8_EtaG_FD_77066 | JGI IMG/M metagenome (GOLD analysis project Ga0098041, IMG submission 77066) | Marine viral communities from the Subarctic Pacific Ocean - 8_ETSP_OMZ_AT15162 metaG | ecosystem: Environmental > Aquatic > Marine > Oceanic | place: Pacific Ocean | collected 2015-01-08
AGATAATGGCACAAAGAAAAGAAAAACCTATACGACGAACCACAGGCAAAGGCGGTAATTATCGCTCCACTAAGTCTGGTGCAGGTATGACAAAAAAAGGTGTTGCCGCTTATCGTCGTAAAAATCCTGGCTCTAAATTAAAAACTGCTGTTACAGGAAAAGTTAAGAAAGGCAGTAAAGCAGCAAAAAGAAGAAAGTCTTATTGCGCAAGATCATTAGGTCAGTTAAAAAGAAGCTCGGCAAAAACTAGAAACAATCCTAATTCAAGAATTAGGCAAGCAAGAAGAAGGTGGAAATGTTAAATGGTTAAATCAACAAAAAATAAAAAAACTGTTAAAAAAGTTGTTAAAGGTTTGAAAAAAGCAAGTAAATTACATGCTAAACAAGCAAAGTCATTATCAGCTCTTAAATTAAAAAAAGGTGGTGCGGTAAAAAGTAAATCTCGTGTTAATGAAGCTGGTAACTATACAAAACCAAGTATGAGAAAAAATTTATTTAATAAAATAAAAGCAGGAAGTTCTGGTGGTAAACCAGGTCAGTGGTCTGCCAGAAAAGCGCAAATGCTAGCTAAACAATATAAAGCAAAAGGTGGCGGTTATAAATAATGGCTCTTAAAAAGACACAAAAATCTTTAAAAAGATGGGGCAAACAAAAGTGGAGAACGCCTAGCGGTAAAAAATCATCTGTAACTGGTGAGGTATACGCTCCATCAGCTACTATTAAAAAATTAAAATCTACTAAAAAAGGAAAAGCTAAACTTGCGCGGGCTAATCAAAAAAAGAGAGCTGCAACAAGAAAAGGCAAACAACATGCTAAACATGGTTTACATAAAGGTAAAAAAAGGTAATAATAGATACTATGGTTAAAGGAAAAAAAAGTTCTGGGAAAAGACCAGGTTTATATGCTAATATTCATGCCAAAAGAAGAAGAGGCGAACGCATGAGAAAAAAAGGAGCAAAAGGCGCTCCTACTGCGGCAAACTTTAAAAGAGCTGCACAAACAACTAAAAAAAGGAGTTAATTATGATGAAAAAATCTAAAGGTTACAGAGGCGGCGGTGCTGTAAAAAAATCTAAAGGATATAGAAAAGGTGGCGCTGTTAGAAAAAAATCCAAAGGATCAAAAAGAGGCGGAAAAAAATAAAATAAGATTTGGGGAGATTTAATGTCTTATTTAATATCTAATGTCCCATACTTTAAGGTGTGGGTAAGAAAAGAATTTACGTCTGGTCATCAAAAATATCATGGTGAATTTATTCACGGATTAGCGTTTGCAGTTAATTCTATTCCAGACAGATCTTTATCATTTCAAGTTGTTTTTACTGGATGTGAAATAGATTACGATGATCATGAAACAAAAAATGTTCACGGTGGTGCTATGTGGGCTAGAATGCCTATACAAGGTTTAGTAGCTGATATACCACTGGATGAATGGCCTGACAGAATGGAAAATCATTTATGTCAACCGTGGGACTGCATGTCTCATCATCATTCAGTAATAGTTATGGACAGAACATCATCATCGCCTTGGTATGCAAAAATAGACGGTGAATTTTATTTAGCTAAATATATTTTTACTGTTGATTATACTGAACATGAAATAGCAGATAGTCCAGATCAACATAAACAAAGTCATGTATTGTATTTGACAGAAGGTAAATGGAAGGGAAATATTGTAGCGTTGCCAAACAACAGGGTTAGAGTAACAAATCCTGCATTATGGCAAACTGGAGAAGGTGCGCCAGATTTTATTCCTAGTCAACAAATTCATAGTAGCGAAGAACACGAAAGCTATACAGACTCAAATATTACTTTTGATAATTTATACAATAAATCTAAATAGGTTTACATATTAAAGTTTTTGGTTGACATTTGTAGACAAATAACTACTTATGTATTAATGCAAGATTTTGAAGTAATTCAGCATGTGTTAAAAATTGTTAGGGAAAGACAAGAAGACCTTGCCTCTCAGCTTATAACAGGTTCTGTAGAAAATTGGGAAATTTATCAAAATATTGTAGGGCAGTTGCAATCGCTAAGTTATGTAGAGTCTGAAGTTAAGTCAATAATGAACATAATGGATGGCAATGATGGTTAAAGAGTTAGTAGTTCCTGATAAATATGTAAAAGAAAAAAAATCAGGTTTTAAGTCAGCGTGGGTTAAGGAAGAAGATAGATATCTTGATCCTACAAAAATTAATTTAACATTAAAAGAAAAACTTCCAAACCCTACGGGTTGGAGAATGTTGATTGTACCTTATCAAGGTAAACAAAAAACTGACGGAGGTATTCACATACCAGATCAAATAAGAGAAAGAGAAGCTTTAGCTACTTCTACTGGTTATGTATTAAAAACTGGACCAAACTGCTATAAAGACAAGAATAAATTTCCTGAAGGACCTTATTGTAAAGAAGGTGATTGGGTTTTAATTGCTCGTTATGCAGGCACTAGAGTTAAATTAGAAGATTTTGAAGTTCGCATTTTAAACGATGATGAAATTTTAGCAACAGTAGCAGATCCTGCTGATGTAAAAAACTTTTAGGAGATAACAATGGAAAACATAGAAAACGAAGTCCCAGAAGAAGAAAATATTGTTCTTGAAAATAAAGAGGAAGAAAATCCTAATGAGGTAGAAATAAAAGATACTTCAGATAATTCTACAGAAGAACAATCTTTGTCTGAAGAAGAGTTAGATAAAAGAAAAAATAAAACTCAAACTCGTATTAATGAATTAACAAGAAGACGGCGTGAGGCTGAAGAAAGAGAAGCTGCTGCTTTAGAATATGCAGATGCTATGAAAAGAAAAGCTGAGTCTTTACAGTCTAAAGTAAATAATACTGATGTTGGTTACGCTACTGAATTTGAAGCTAGGGTGTCCTCTCAAGCTGAACAAGCTAAATCTGCTTTAGAAGAAGCAACAGAAGCTAATGATCCAAAAAGAATTGCAGCGGCTACAGCAGCTATGGCTCAAGTAGAGATTGAAAAGGAAAGAGTTAGACTTTATAAAAATCGTATAAAACAACAAAGTCAGCAACCTCAAACAATTGAACCAGACTTTCAACCTCAAGCTCCAGTCAGAAAACCAGACCCTGATCCAAAAGCAGTTTCATGGGCTGATAAAAATGAATGGTTTGGAGATGATAGAAAATTAACAAGTGTTGCTATTGGTCTTCATAGTGATCTTATTAGTGAAGGTTTTGACGGTTCTTCAGATAGTTATTATGAGGAATTGGATAAACGCTTGAAACCTTGGCTTGGCGCTGCTGGCAAGGAAACTGAAGAATTTACAGAAACTAGCACAACTCGTAACTCACCTGTAGCTTCTGTAACAAGTGGAAGAGGAGTTGCAAAAAAATCAAAAACTGTTAAATTAAGTAGATCCCAACTGGAGATTGCCAAAAAACTTGGTGTTCCGAAAGAGGAATACGCCAAAGAAGTGGTAAAACTTCAAGGGAATAGGAGCTAAAAATGGCTAAAAAAGAAATTATCGATGAACCTGTAGCTAATGAAGCAGCGGACAGAGATTCACGGAATAAAGACACAAGAAAAGCTTCAACACGCCCTGTACAATGGCGGCCAGCTAATAAATTGTACGCCCCGGATGCTCCAGACGGATTTATTCACCGTTGGATTCGAGCGGAAACACTAGGACAAGAAGATAAATCTAATGTCCATCGCCGAATGCAAGAAGGTTTTGAATTAGTAAGAGCGGATGAGTATCCAGATTCTGATTTACCGGTAGCCGATGGTAAGCACGCAGGAATTGTCGGACTAGGAGGTTTGTTGTTAGCAAGATTCCCAGAGGAATTAAGGTCCCAGAGAAACAAATATTATAATGATAGATCTGGACAACAAATGGAAGCAGTTGACAATGACTGGATGAGGGATAATAACCCTTTAATGCCAAAGGACGCACCGGAAAGAAGATCACAAGTATCATTTGGTCAACCCCGAAACGATAAGTAATTATTGTTTCACAACTAAAAGGAAAAAAATATGGCAAATCAAGATGCCCCCTTTGGTTTACGTCCGATTAAAATGGTAGGCGGCGGTGATTTCACTGGCGGTCAAGATAGATTTACTTTAGCAAGCGGTTACAATACCAACATCTTTCAAGGGGATCTCGTAGAACCTCTTGCTGCGGGAACAGTTGGAAGAGTACCTGCTGGTCAAACAAATCGTATTCTTGGCGTGTTTAATGGAGTTAGATATACTAATCCAACTACAGGCACACCTACTTGGGCGAACACCTATCAACAACCTGTAGCAGCATCAGACATAGAAGTCTTTGTTATTACAGACCCAAACGTTGTATATGAAGTACAAGCTGATGCAGCATTCCCAACATCAGGATTATTTGCAAATTATGATATTGTAGATAATTCACCTGTTGGAAGTTCAACAGCTGGTATCTCACATGTAGAACTTGACGTAGGAACCGGCGCGACAACAGCAGGACTGCCTTTAAAAGCACTGCAAATTAGTACAGAACCAGAAAATGACGATCCGTCAACTGCTAATACTAATGTTCGCGTTATTATTAACAATTCAGTGTATTCCGCTGGAACAGCTGGCGTATAGGAGGTTTAAATGGCTATATCACGCGCACAACTCGCAAAAGAACTAGAACCAGGCCTCAACGCTTTATTTGGACTTGAATATGCCAGATATGGTGATGAATCCGCAGAGATTTTTGAAACAGAATCTTCTGATAGAGCATTCGAAGAAGAAGTAATGCTTGTAGGATTCGGCAATGCTGCTGAAAAAGCTGAAGGCGCAGGCGTACAATACGACTCTGCTTCAGAAGCTTATACTTCAAGGTATACTCACGAAACAATCGCACTTGCGTTTGCATTAACTGAGGAAGCTGTAGAAGACAATCTTTATGATCGTCTTGCAAACAGATATACCAAAGCATTAGCTAGGTCTATGAATCACACAAAACAAGTTAAAGCGGCTAACGTTTTAAACAACGCATTTAACAATGCATTTACTGGAGGCGACGGCGTTGAACTTTGCTCAACAGCTCACCCACTTTCATACGGCGGTACATTCGCTAATGAGCCAGTTACAAATGCTGACTTAAATGAAACTTCTCTTGAAAACGCACTAATTGATATTAGTAATTTCGTTGACGAAAGAAATATGATTGTTGCTTTAAATGGTACAAAACTCGTTATTCCATCACAACTAAGATTTGTTGCTGACAGAATATTAGAGTCTACTATGCGTCCAGGAACTGCTGATAATGACATCAATGCGATGAGAAATACCAGCGCTTTACCTGGTGGTTATGTAGTTAACCATTTCTTAACAGACCCAGATGCATTCTTCGTTATGACTGATGCACCTAATGGTTTAAAACACTTCGAAAGAAGCCCGTTAAGAACAGCTATGGAAGGTGACTTCAACACAGGAAATATGAGATACAAAGCTCGGGAGCGTTACAGCTACGGGTGGTCAGATCCTCGTGGAATCTATGGTTCTACAGGTGTTTAATTAACACTCAATATTCTGAGGAAAAGGGTAGTTTCGGCTACCCTTTTTTTTGTCTTGTGTTTTGATTCGATATTTCATATTATAAATATACTTTGACAATCATTTTGATTGACAGACACTCAACTGACAAAGGAGATATAAAATGAGTAAGACAACTTTTTCAGGTCCTATTAAATCAGGTCCTGTACAATCAACAACAGGTACTAACGTACAAAGCAATATTGCTGACGTAGGTTTTACAGTAGTTTCACAATCTGCTGCTGTAACACAAACTGCTACAGACCCAGCAACAACTATTATTATTCCTGCTTTTAGCAGAATTTTATCAATTCAATTATTTGTAACAACAGCTTGGAATGGCGCTGCTTCAACAGCAGGTCTTGGATGGGATGATGGTACAATTGTAGATGCAACAGCCTTAACTACTGCAACTTCTGTTGCTGGTGGAACAATAGGAATGGACACTGATAATATTGAGCCGGGTGCAAATGCTACTAGAACAAATAATTGGTTAGATACTGGCACAAACAAAAAAAGAATTAGACTTTTAAGTTCTAATGCTGGTGCAGGTGTAGGAACTCTTGTAGTAAATTACGTTCAAGCACAAAGCAAAGTATTTACTGTTTAGGAGGCTTAAATGGCTGGACCAACTGAAGTCGCAAACTTAGGAGCAAGTGCTACTCAAGTTTTAGTTAATCCAAAATCTTCAGCTCCGAATGTTAAAAACATTGGAGGACCTAGTACTTTTGCTTATTTTAAAGGTGCTTATTTTGAAGCTGGTGCTGGAGGTGAGGGTACTTTAAAAATCCAAACTCAAGTTAACGGCACATGGACTACTAAAACTGAATATGCTTTAGCAGCAAATGCGGATGACTCTGTGTATGTTCCTGGAACACTAGGAATACGTTTAAAAGACGGACTAAGAGTTTTGACTAACGCTAATATTGCTAACGCTCAAATATTTTATACCTAGTTTAGGGGGTTATAATGGAAATGGATTTACTCTGGAATGTTGGGTTAACCATTCTCATAGCCCCTGGAACTTATGCTATTGCTAATTTATTTGTTAGAATGAATAAAGCACAACAAGATATAAATGATTTTAAAGTTGAAGTAGCTAAAGAATATGTTTCTAAAGAAGATTATCAAGATAGTCTTGAACAGGTTTTAAGAAGATTTGATAAAATAGAAAGTAAAATTGATAGGATTATTGAAGGTGGCTAGTGGTCGTTCTCAGTTTTCTAAACTTACTAGCACTTACAGTGGTAAATCTAAGCGTAAAAAAAACAAAGGATGTGGAAAAGTTATATCCAATAGAAGAAAGACAACAAGGTACACATAATGACATTAAGCGGATCAACAAACTTTGAATTAAATGTAACAGAATACATCGAAGAAGCTTATGAAAGATGTGGTTTAGAGTTACGCAGTGGTTATGATTTAGAAACTGCTAAAAGGTCTATGAATTTATTGTTTGCTGATTGGGCTAACAGAGGCCTTAATCAATGGACGGTTCAACAAACAATTACAACATTAACGCAAGGCACTAATTATATATCGCCTGGTGCTGATACTATTGATGTTTTAGATGCAGTTTTAAGAAGAACAGTTAACGGAAAAACTAGCGATATGTCTATGAATATGATAAGTCGTGCAGAATTTTTAAACATTCCTGATAAAGAAAATCAAGCTAGACCTAATCAATATTTTTTAGATAAACAAATTAATCCTAAACTTTATTTATGGCCAACACCAGAAAACAGTACTGATCAAATTGTATTTAATCGATTAGTTCGTATGGACGATGCTGATTCTCCCACGAACACTGTTGATATGCCTTTTCGTTTTTATCCATGTCTTGCTAGTGGTTTAGCTTACATGTTATCTGTTAAAAAAGCTCCTGATAGAATGCAAATGTTAAAAGCAGCTTATGAAGATGATATGAGAAGAGCTATTGATCAAGATGAGTCTAGAGCTTCGTTTAATGTAGCTCCAGACATGAGAAGTTATAGGTTAAGATAATGTCTTATGCATTAGGAAAATTTGCTATTGCTCTTTGTGATATTTGTGGGCAACAGTATAAATTAAGTGAATTAAGAAAACAATGGAATAACTGGAAGGCTTGTTCTGAATGTTATTCACCTAAACAACCTCAACTAGAAATACCTACAAATACTGTTGATCCTGAAGCTTTATATGAACCAAGACCAGATATGGATGTAGAAGCTGGTGATGGTGTTGTAAGAACGGAAAATCCAGGATTTGTCAATACAGAGGAAAATGTGATAGGATCAAGCTTTAGATTTAATTCTATAAATGGAAATATTGGAACAGTAAAAGTAACAACTACATGAGTAATAAATGGCTTATACATACACAACATTAAAAGCAGCTATCCAAGATTTTGTAGAAGATTCTGGTTCTACATTTATTGCTAATTTAGATAACTTTATTCAAAACGCAGAACAGAGAATTTTTTCTGAAGTAGATCTTCCTTTAGACAGAAAGAACTCTACAGGTAACTTAACAACTGCTAATAAATATTTAGCAACACCAGAAGATTTTTTATCAACATATAGTTTAAGTGTTATATCAAACAATACTCATCATTTTTTATTAAATAAAGATGTTAATTTTGTTCAAACCTATAATCCTGATCCTAGTGTAAAAGGTCTTCCAAAATACTATTCTTTATGGGACGATAATACCTTTATTGTAGGACCGTGTCCTGATCAAGCTTATGAGGTCGAGCTTCATTATTATTACAAACCTGAGTCTATAACAACATCAGCAACAGGTAATTCTTGGTTAGGAACAAATGCACAAAACGCTCTTCTTTACGGATCATTGGTAGAAGCTTACACTTTTTTAAAAGGTGAGCCAGATCTTATTAAACTTTATAACGATAGATATAGAGAAGCATTATCTAGATTAAAAAATCTTGGTGAAGGCCGCAATCGTACCGATGAGTATCGTTCCACTATTATAAGGCAGAGGGTAACATAATGTTTTCACAAAAAGTAGAAATGACAACAGGTGATGTCAAAGTCATAACAACGCAAAACAGAGGTAAAACTCCAGAAGAAGTCGCTGAGATGGCAATGGAAAGAATTATTCATGTAAGCGGTGAAGCACCTGATATTATAAAACAACAAATTAACGCTTACCAACAACAGCTTTTTCATGTATTAGTATATTATATGAAAGAAATGGTTCAAAGCGATCGAACTAATGTCATTAACCTTCTTGAGAAAGAAGGTCATAGTTCGTTAGCTGACTTAATAAGGAGAATGTAAGAATGGCAATAACTCAAGCAATGTGTAGTTCCTTTAAGCAGGAATTATTACAAGGTCTTCACAACTTCACTAATGGAAGTGGTGGTGGCACTACAACATCAACTGGTACTGGTAATACTTATTACTGTGCGTTGTATACTAACTCAGCAAGTTTAGGAGCTACTACAACAGCATATACTACCTCTAACGAAACCACGAATACTGCTGGATCAGCGTATAATGCTGGTGGACAAGGTTTAACTAACGTAACACCTTCTTTAGATGGTACTACAGCTATTACTGATTTTGGCAATGTAACTTGGTCTGCAAGTTCATTAACAGCTAGAGGGGCTTTAATATATAATTTTAGTCAATCTGGTAATAATGCAGTATGTGTATTAGATTTTGGGAGTGATAAAACAAGCTCTGCTGGTGATTTTACAATTAATTTCCCGGCTCCAGCTGCGTCTACTGCGTTAATTAGAATAGCTTAATTAAATAAAAGGAAAGGCTAATGGCTCTCAAGTTTTTTGACAGAACCAAACAAGATGCCACAACTTCTGGAACTGGCACTTTTACCCTTTCTGGTACAGCGGCTGATGGTGGTTTTAGAACATTTGCCTCTGTCCATGCTAGTGGTGATGAAGTATTTTACTGTGCTGTTGACAGCTCTAGTGGTAATTTTGAAGTTGGCCAAGGAACTCTTACATCCGGAGGTAACTGGACTTTAACTCGTGACATAGTTAAAAGCTCAACCAACTCAAATAACAAAGTTAATTTTGCCTCACCACCAGAAATATTCTCCACATATCCAGCTGAAAACGCTGCTTTTTCTGATACAACCCTTGCAAGTAATGTTGTTGAAACAGACGCTGTTTTTGACGAAACATTGACAGCTAACAAAGCTCTTAGTGGTCAATTTAAGGGTACTCTTCAATTTAACAAAGCCTTCTTTACTATTTCTGATTATACAGTTGCATCAGGTCAAACATTAACTGTTACTGATAGTGCTGATTTATATGCTGTTGATATAGCCTCTGGAACAGTTATGGATAGAACAGCAGATTTTACCGATGATGTAACTATTTCTTCCGATACTATGTTTTCACCAGGTATTAATGCTTACGCTACTGTTACAATAGCAAATAACGTAAAAGCCACTGTTTCTCCTGTAGGAACAACTTTTGTAAATAATGGTGCAGGTATAACAACAGGTGGCCCAATATCATGGAAACTACCAACATCAGATGGAGCTGCTAACACAGAAATTGTTACAGATGGTAAAGGTGGTTTTGCTCTTAAAGGTGCAGCAGCAACAAGTTCAGATGGCACTGTTATTTTAAGTCCAACTACCGAAATTCTTATTTCTACATTTGATTTCAATTCTTACACACCTTCTGCTCCAATAGAAAGTTTAGAAGTTTTGGTTCCTAATACTGTTGCAGCTAGTGCTGATCTTATAGAAAGTTTTAGAATAAAGTGGGTAGGTGTTAATCTTGGAGGAGCAGCTAATTCTACTAATTATCAGGAGAGTTTAATACATTCTCTTGCTCCTATAACTTCTGCTGGTGGCGATGTAATATTCGATAACACCTCTGCTGAGTGGCAAAGTTATGGAATTACCAAAAACAATAGCACTAGTTGGTCAAGCGCTCAAGGTTTTACAAGCGGTAAAGGCAGAACATGGAGTGTTTCAAATGGTAGTTACGAATCTAATACCTATGGCTATGCTTTATGGGGTTATCAAGGTGCGCCTCAAATGTCTTCAAGAGGTAGTTCTAGTTACTATGGTCCTACTATCGAGAACAATCCTTTTACAAGTGATGAAAATACTTACATGAGAACTAATATAACTGGTGAAATTTATGTAATGAACAATAAATACAGTTTCGACACCCAACAAACTTTTCAATGGAATGGATATAGTGGCACTTATAGTTTTAATCAATATAATTATATGGGCGGTGGTAGACCTTCACAAAATCAAAACAATACTGTTTATCATTCACAAACTGGTCGAGCAAAAGGTATGAGGATGTATTTTTTGCCATATGATAAAAATAGACAAGGTAGTTGGGGTCTTGTTTCTGGAAGAATAGAAGTTTTTGCTACTTTGAAACAGGATGCTGCACAAATAACAGTAGCATGATAATTTGCAATACAATAAAATATAGGTTAAAAAGGTAATATTATGGCATCGTTAATAAAAACAAATAAAATAAGTACTCCAGGCGGTCAGGATTTTACACTGCCTACAACTTATCCTAGTGCTACAGTTGATTTAACATCAACAAGTGGTGGTCAATTAGGTTATGGAACGGCTAATCCTATTGTTCAAAATATGTCTACATCAACAGGTAAAATTGCAGAACGTTTTTGTGATAAAATAAGAGTAAATAATGCATCTAGCACTGTTGCAAATGCAACATTAAGTGCTTTACCATCTGATGTAACAGACGTATCAAGCATCGTTAGAACTCAAGTAGATTTTGCTGGAGTATGTTTTGTGGGAACAGCTTTACCACATGTTCAACTTTTAGATGCTAGTAATAATAATGTTATAAATTCTAATTTATATGAGCAATACAGGTACTCTGAATCTTACTCCGGTGGTAGTGGAACTACAAATAATAATGTTGAGACTACTGCCTCAAATAATGGGTTCAAATTAAATTATACTCAGACTGTAAAAGGAGCTGCTAAAAGTGGAGAAATTTTTACAAAAACTACCAATGAAGATAACTTAGCTTTAATGTGCGGATATGTTATTGTAAATCAATATAATTTATCAGATGGAGCTGGAATAACTAACAGCGGCATTTTAATAGAAAGCAATATTAATTATAATTATAATGGAACTTACACTGATTCAGGCAGAGGTTGTATGGTTCATAAATGGGCTAGATATTTTAATACAAGTGGAACTACTATTAATCCATATACACAAGTTAAAATTTATGACACTAATGGAAACAACATTAATGAAGGAATATTTGTTTCATACTCTCATATTAACGTAAATAAATAAGGAATAAAAATGACAGTTAGAACAGAAAAAATACAATCATTAACAGGATCAGCTCCTTTAACTTTGCCTAAAACTCTTCCCTCTTCAAAAACAAATTTAAAAGTAGATTCTTCAGGTAATCTGACCACTAGTTCAGTTTCTCCTACTTTTTCATCTTTAGGTAAAGCTGGTGAAACAGGATGGGTTCTTTTAGGTAGTACACAAACAAATGATTTTAGTAATGGATGTGAAGTAAGTATTGAAGGAAGTGGATATAGTGGTTCAGATATATATATGTATAGAATAGAATTTGATATTGAAGGTAATAGATCACAAAATAGTGGTAATAATTTTATGATAGCTCCTTATGCTGGAACTACAAATATATCAAACGCTTATTTTAGCTATAATGGTTTTTATAATAGAAATAATAGCACTGGTAATGGGGCTTATAATACTGGAGCGCAAACTGGTACATATAATGGATATGAAATGTATTTTGCTAGTAATTTTTCTGGAAACTCAAATGGTAGTTATGATTATGAAAGTATGTTTGATCCAGCTGGAGGAAATGAAAATTATTCTTACAAGGGTGGTATGAGAGGTAATATAAGATATTACAATGGTGCCGGAATGAGAGCTTTTCAAATAGATCCTGTAGGTTTATATTGCGATGAATGGAACTCCTCTTACTATAACAACAGTCAAGGATATTATTTTAAGCAAATTTTTAGAAAAGGACAAACTAAGTACAATAACGCAACAAATTCTTCATTTGCAGATAAATTTAGAATACATAATGCAAGTTATTCAGGTGGTAATAACGGAGCAGGAAATTCCTCTTTTTTTCAAAGAGGCATGATGACTCTTTATGGAATACCAAAAACAGGTTAAGGAATAATAATATGTCAACATTAGCAACAAATAAAATAGGAACATTAGCTGGTACAGCTGATATGTCTTTACCAACAACAAGACCTTCTTCAACAAAATCAGCTTTTTTAGATAGTGCTGGAAACTTAACATTTGAAGAAACGTCTATTCCAGTAGAATTTTTTGTAGCAGACGGGACAGCATTTGTTTCTTCTGTTCTAGTAGATACAGCTTACTTAACAAGTGCTGGTTACCCAGCAAGCGTTTTTACTAATGGTGGCGGTGTTTCATCCTTCATATATGGGGTTAGATTAGGTATGTGGAATTTATCAGACGCAATTAAAACAAATTATCTTTTTCAAAAAAATTTAAGATGGTTTGAGTTAAATGCTTGGGGTAATGGTAATGCTGATAATAGCTCATATTGGTGTCTAAATATATTAAATCCTAGTGGAGGCATGTTGTATACTCAAAACCAATCTATGGGGCAAAAACATTTTTCTTTAGACGGTAATACTAGTACTAGTCAGGGAGGAAATATGACCACGCAAACATGGTACTCTGGAGCCGCAGGAACCAATCAATATGGAGGTATTTTGTCTTCTAGGTCACTTAATTCTGGAAGCACTGAGCCATCTCCTTGGAGTGTGAGAACAAGAATAAAAGCTGCTGTTAATTATGGTTTTAGAATAGATGCTGAAGGAACTATTAGTAATTCTAATTCTTATGGTCCTGACTATACCTACAAAACATGGTGTCCTAGAGTTGATCAAAATATAGATGATACAACTTTAACTAGAGGTGGTCCTTGGGGTGATTTTGGTGGTTTTTATTTTGGAACTAGTCAAGAGAATTCAGATTATGCACCAGCTGCACAATTTGGGTCTTTTGTTTTAAAAGCTCAAATAAAACCAACAGCAGTTGTTTTAACATAGAGAGGATTAGGATGGCTTTACCAACAAAAAAAACTTTAACTAGAGGAAAAGTAAGTGTAAGAAACGAAAACTTTGAAAGAGTTTTGGTTGATGAAAGTGATGAAGAATTAGCTCTTCGTCAAAGTTTGCATAATGCATATATAGAAAATTATGTTGAAAATACAATTAATAGTTTTAACACTATGATTGATGACGTTCATAAGTCTTTTGATTGGACTCAGTTGGTTGACACCACTTTAACAGAAGACTCTCAAAAAAAATTTACAGATTATAGAGCTAATTTAAAAAAAATAGGAAAGAAATATTTTAATGCTAAAAACGAACCTTTAGATGTTAAAGATAATTTTTGGAATGAAGGTTTTCCTATGGGAACTCTTATTCCAGAACCACCAACCCCAGAATATAAACCAGAAGAAGAAGAAGAGGAGTAAAATCAAATACTCGTATTTTCTTAAAGAATAGGATAATATAAAAAAATGTTTGGTTTTAGTTCATTTGCACAAGATACCTTTGCATCATCAGGGTCAGGTCCTGTTAGTGTTACCGTTGATGCGACTGGAGTTGTTGGCACACTTACATTAGGAAATGAAACAACATCATTTGACATGGTGTTTGATGTTACAGGATTTAATTTACAAACATCACTGGGAACTCCTCTTGTATTCGAGGGTACCACTGCAACTATTACACCTTTAAATGCCTTACAGTCATCTCTTGGAAACATTACTGTCTTCACAGGAATGTTTGTTAATGTAAACAATACAAATCTTTTAATGACAGCAGAACTTGGTAATGCTGAAGCCAATTTACCTGTTCTTATAAATGCTACGTCACCAGGTGCTTTAACAGCTAATTTAGGTCAAGAAACAGTTATTGCTGGTAGTGTTACAGCTAAACCAAGACAAGATGAAACATTTAATGTAACCGTTGCAAATGGTGGTAGTGGTAATGTTTATTACATGAATTACTTTAAGCAGACTACCGTTGATAGTTTGCATCCTCCATTTACATATAGATTTGATCAATCTGATTCTAGCAATGGTAATCATCCTTTAAGATTTTCTACAGTACCTGATGGTACACACGCAAGTAATGAAACATTTACCATTACCGTACAAAATGTTAATGGAGCAAATAAGTATTTTGTTAATGGCGTTCAACAACAAATGCCTATTGCCTTAAAAAAAGGCTCAACCTATAAATTTGATCAATCGGACAATACTAACAGTAATCATCCATTAAGACTTTCTACAACAGATAATGGCACTTGGGCTGGCGGATCAGAATATACTGACGGAGTTACAGTAGTAGGAGTACCCGGTCAAACTGGTGCTTATACACAAATTGTTGTAGCTAATAACGCTCCGTCTCAACTTTATACTTATTGCACTAATCATAGTGGTATGGGCTTTGGTGTTCCAATTACAGAAGGTGTTGAGTATACAACAGGAGTTGTTAAAAACGGTGTGCCGGGAAATCCTGGTGCTTATGTAGAGATAACACTAGCAGATGATACACCACAGCTGTATATATATTGTCAAAATCATAGTGGAATGGGCTTTAAGCTTGATCAAGATTATAATGCTGAAATTATTGGAACAACTCAATTAAATAGTGTAATAATACAATCATCAGTATTTATTCAGGTTACAAATGCTGATTTAGATACATTTGCTGAACTAGCGGATGCATCAACGATAATAGTTTCTGGTTCGGCATTAGTAAGTCCAACAGGCGTGTCGGCTACAGGATTTATTTCTTCGAGTGACCCAGCTGTTAATGTTTGGGCCGTTATAAATGATTCACAAACGCCTGGATGGACGGAGATAGCAGCATAATGGCAAGTACATATTCAAATTCTTTACGATTAGAACTTATGGCAACCGGAGAACAAGCTGGTACTTGGGGTTCAACTACTAATAGAAACTTAGGAACTTTGTTGGAACAAGCAATTTCTGGTGTAGAAACAATAACAATTACTGGAAATACAACTCTTTCAACTAATAACGGACAAGTAGATCAATCAAGAAATGCAGTTTTAGAAGTTAATGGGTCAATAGGCTCTGCTGCTTCTATATTTATTCCTGCTCAAGAAAAAATATATATTGTTAAAAATTCTACAGTAGGTGGTCACGATATAAATGTACAGGTTGCTGGACCTACAGGTTCTGCTGTAGCTATTCCTAATGGAAAAACAGGTATTGTTTATAGTACAGGGTCAAACGTTAATTTAGCTTCTAATTTTGCAGATACTTTTGATATGGGTAATATACGCATTACAGGAAATACAATTAGTTCTACTAATACAAATGGTAATATTGCTATTGAACCTAATGGTAATGGCACCGTAAATGTAAGTAAAAATTTAAACGCTGCAAGTAACTTTACAGTAACAGGAGTAACAACTCTTAACGGAAACACAACAATTGGTGATAATACATCTGATATAACAACAATTAATAGTAACACTATAACTACCCCTAATGGTCTAAATTTTGACACAAACACTCTTGTTTTAAATCAAGCAAATAATCGTATAGGTATAGGCCAACAAAATCCTTCATCTTCACTACATGTTTCTGGAAGAACTATAACGGATGACTTAACTATTGGTGGTACTGGTGGTTATCAATTACCAAGTAGTTCTGGAACAACTAGTCAAATCTTACAAATGAACAGTTCTGGTAATATGCAATTTGTTGATATTGGTAGTATTGGTGCATGGTCTACTGTAGGAAAAGCTACTAGTGCTGGTGCAAACTCTATGACAGTTTTTAGTGCTACAAGTTATGATATTTATTGGGCTGTATTTAGACTTCTTTATGATACTTCTATCGCCACTGATTTTAGAGTTGGTTTAGTAGATTCTGGGGGAACAAGAGTTTCTGCTAGTAATATATTTAATAATAGTTATATCTATCAAGATGTTTCCAGTGCTGGAACTGTTAGCTCTACAGCTGTTAAAGTTTCTGGTGTTGCTGATGCTATTATTGCCTCATCACCCGCTCCAAGTTCAAGCACAGAAGTTGTTGTCGAAGGTACAGTGTATTTAGTGCGTGCGCCAGGATATAGCACTGGTCAAAACTATTATGGAAATGCTCAAGCAACTTCTACAAAAGACGGTGGTGCTTCTGGCAATATAGATCAAACAACTCAGAGTTATTTTAAAGAAGCATCTGCAAACTCTACTGCTGTTTTTGGTTTAATATTTACACAACAAGGTGGTAATACTTTAAAATCAGGATCTCGTGTAGATGTTTATGGTGCATCTTTCCCATCATAAGGTGACTAATGGCGTTAGAAAATATACAGTTTAAACAAGGTGTTGTAAAAGATGGCACACGTTACACCAATAAAGGCGGTTGGTACGATTCAGATAAAGTAAGATTTCGTTATGGTTTTCCAGAAAAAATAGGTGGATGGGAAAAAAGAGGTAACTCAACTTTTCAAGGCATTTGCCGTAGTTTAAATCAGTGGGCTGCTATTGATGGTTCACAGTTTATTGGTGTTGGAACTAATTTAAAATTTTATATTTCTGTTGGTGAAGCTTATAATGATATCACACCTATTCGATCAACTGGAAACATTAACAATCCTTTTACAACAACAAGTGGATCAACCTTAGTAAATGTTACCGATACGGGACATAATGCTCAAGCTAATGACTTTGTTACTTTTTCTGGGTCAAGTGCTGTTGGTGGTATAGCTGCCGCTGATTTTAACAAAGAACAACAAATTGTAACTGTTATTGATAATGATAATTATACAATAAATGTAGATAATGCAGCTAGCTCTAACGCTGGACCTGGCGGTGGAACGGTTACAGCGACGTATCAAATAAACACAGGATCAACAGATTATACAGCTGGTGTAGGTTTTGGAGCTGGTTTTTGGGGTGGAACACAAATAGGTGTTGCGACAACAGTTTCTACAGGAACTACATCTAACTCTGCAACTACAATAAATGCATCATCTACAACTGGTTTTACAACAAACGGAACAATACTTATTGGAGAAGAATTAGTAACTTACACAGGAAAAACAGCTGGAAGTTTTACAGGTTGTACACGAGGTCAATCTGGAACTACAGCAGCTTCTCATAGTGCAAGTACAACTATACAACAAGCTGATACTTTTATTGGATGGGGTAATGCGGCAACATCATTGACTGATGGTCAACAATTACGTTTATGGGGTAAAGATAATTTTGGTGAAGATTTAGTCTTTAACGTACAAAATGGTGGTGTTTATTATTGGGATAAATCAACCAATGTAACATCAAGAGCAATACCTTTGTCTACTATACCGGGTGCTGATTCTCAAGCACCTACTTTTGCTACACAAGTTCTTGTAAGTGAATTAGGAAAACATGTTGTTTGTTTAGGGGCCAATCCTGTTGGCTCAACAACGCAAGACCCTATGTTAATTAGATGGTCTGACACAGAAAATCCATCTACATGGGAAGTTCTTAATGGTAATTCCGCTGGTGATTATAGATTATCTTCTGGCAGTAAAATTATTGGAGCAATAAAAACAAGACAAGAAATTATTATTTGGACCGACACTTCTTTATATGCCATGTCTTATACTGGTACTAACTTTGTGTTTAGTTTTAGTTTAATAGCTGAAGGTACTTCTATTATTAGTCCTAATGCTGCTGTTAACGCTAATAACGTTATTTACTTTGCTGACAATGAAAACTTCTATGTGTATGACGGCAGTGTTCGTACGCTTCCATGTACTGTAAGAAATTATGTTTTTGATGATATTAATATATCACAACGTTATAAAATATTTGCTGGTCGTAATGAAAACTTTAATGAAGTTTCTTGGTATTATCCAAGCGCTGACTCTACTGAAGTAAATCGCTATGTTACATTTAACTATGTTGATAATACTTGGGTTGTAGGAACTTTAGACAGAACTGCTTGGGATGATGTAGGAACGTCAGTAACTAATCCAATTGCTGCTGGCACAAATAACTACTTATATAATCAAGAAACAGGTGACGATGATGATGGATCACCTATGATAGCCTTTATAGAATCAAGTGATGTTGACATAGGTGCTGGTAATCAAATTATGTTTATAAGACGTATTTTACCTGATGTATTTTTTTACGGAACAAATGCTACTCAGTCTTTAGATTTAACGGTAAAAGTTAGAGACTTTGGCTCTAGTTTAAATCAACCAACAACAGACCAAACATTTACTTTTCAAACAAACGCTTCTAATACTGGAGATACTGGAAGCCAAGAATTATATTCACGCATAAGGAGTAGACAAGCTATCTTTAAGTTTGAAACAAATACACTAGGACAGCAGTGGAGACTTGGCGGAATACGTTTAGATATGAGAGCGGACGGCAGAAGATGACACAAGTACCTGAACAAGTTCTTACTAAAACAACCTTATCATTGCCAGGAGATGCATACGAACAGTCTTATTTTCGTAGGTTAGTTGGTGATATTCAAAGAATTTTTAACAGTATACAGACACCTACGGAGGCAAGAGAATCATCTGAAAGTTTTTCTTGGTTTATTAATTAATGGCAAGTGCTTACTTAAATGTTGTTAAAAATGGTTTAAGTTCTGGTAATACGGATATTTATGTTTGTCCAACTGGTGGACAAGCTATCATTAAAGTAGTAAATATATATAATACCACTGGTGGTGCTGTTAATTCTACTGTAAGTGTCTTTGACAGTTCTACAAACACGACAGGTATATGGGATACGAGTTCAGTTGCTGCAACAACGCAAGAAGGAGTTCTTCAAAACGGAGAAGTTATTAACCTGGAAGCAGGTGATAAATTAATAATTAATGCTGGTACAGGAACAGCACTAGATGTTATTGTATCATTATTGCAGATAACGTGAGGATTTCATGAGCTGGATAACAGATTTATTTACTGACATAGGAACATACGGAAGAGAATTTATAGACCCTGAAAATCTCGCTAAATCTTTAGGAACAGCTGGTGTCATGTCTTTATTTGGTGGCAACAGTGATGATTTCGCAAGAAACTTTTTAATGACTAACTTAGGAAGAACTATTGGCGGAGTAAGAAAAGGTAAAAAACCAACACCTAAAAGTTTATTACAACAATACAATCAATTAACTCCTACTCAAAAACAACAATATGTAAGTAATTTTGAGTCTGGCAATCTTTCTGAAAAACAATTTAATGATTATAAAAATCTTTTTGGAGGTCAAGGTTCGGGAACGTCTTACGAAGATTATGTAAAAGTATATGGTAACAAACCAGCATTAAGCGGTCCTCCTCCTATGAATCCTGATCCATTTAATCAAAATCAAGACCCTTATGGCGGTTCATTGCAAAACGCATCTTTTAGTCCAGCTAGTCAAACAACAATATCAGGTGGTAGCGAGGTGGCTGAGGTTACAAATTATGATCCTGCTGGTTTATTTGGTAGTTCGGCGCCAACAACAGGGATTGCATCTGTGCAGCAACAAGGTCCAATGGGAACACAATTTACTACAGAAAAAGTACCGGGTGGAACAATTTTAACCAACTCTTCTACTGGATTAACAATTTTTTCTGAAGCAGGTACTGGAGCAAAAACTGTTTTAACGCAAGCAACAAAAAAAGCTCCAGGTTTTGGAGAAGGGATAGGATATTTTGCAGACAGGTTAGAAAAATATCCTCAAATAGCAATAGGTGAAGAAATTCTAAAAAAATTAAATCCTGACTATTTTGAAAAAAGAGACTTTCAACAAGAAGCTGAGGATAGAGATAAAAGATTAAGAAATGAATTTAGAAGAGAAACATTAGATCCTGCAAGAGGTGGTTTTTCAAGAACTATGAGAGCAAGGCGTTATGCTTCTGGAGGCATAGCTGACTTACGATCTGGTGGTGCAGCTAATGGTCCAGGAACTGGTACTAGCGATTCTATTCCGGCACGATTATCAGATGGTGAGTTTGTTATGACTGCTGAAGCCGTAAGGAATATGGGTAACGGTTCAAGAGAAAAAGGTACACAAAAAATGTATGACCTTATGAATAACCTTGAAAGGAGAATGTAATGGCAGAGATAGGACAATCAACTCAGTCTTATATGGATCCTGTTAAAAGGGAATTATTAAACTTCTTAGTTCAAGAGTCTATGAACTTAGTTAGCGGTATGCAACCTAAGTTAGATGAGGCTGGTAATATTATTTACAGCACAACACGAAAAGATTCTTTAGGTAATCCAATGCCAGAAATGGAATATATTGGTCGTCCATTTAGTCAAGATGCTGTTACTAGAAATATAGCTCCATTAACTGGTTTAGAAGAATCAGCGTACCAAGCCGCAGGCGCAGGTATAGGGCAATTTCAACCTTATCTACAAGATGCTAAATCCTTATATGGTGAAGCTGGAGCATTACAAAGAGAACAAACACCTTTTATAACAGAAGGAATTTTAGGTACTAGAAAAGGTATGGATATAGTAGAAAGTACCTTACCTATTTATGAAGGGCTTAGAGATAGAAATCCTTTTACAGAAGAAGTTGCTGATAGATTAACTGATAGATTACGAGAACAAGAAGCTGTTCAATTAACAAATTTGGCTAGATCAGCGGCAGAAAAAGGTGCTTTAGGTGGTTCTCGATACGCAGTAGAAAGAGCTAACATACAAGACAACACATCAGAAACTTTAGCAAATTCTTTAGCTAATTTATATAACACTAACTTTCAAAATCAACGTCAAGCTGATCAAGTAGCAGCACAAGGTATATCAGGTCTTGGTAGTACTTATGCAAACATGGCACAACAAGTTACAAATACAGCTGGAGGATATGGTCAGGTAGGGTCTGGTTTAAGTAGTTTAGCCGGAGACTTTACAGGACTAGGACAAGCTGCTCAAAATATGTATGGAAGTGATTTAAATCAAGCAAGAACCTATGGTCAGTCATTAAGAGACTACAATCAAAATTTATTAGATACACGACAGTCTAATCTTTATGCTGAACAATCGTTACCATTCCAGTTATTAGGATACATGTCTGGCGTAACAGGAAGCCTACCAAACAACACTTATTCAATTAATACACCTTTACCAAATCAAGGTGATGCTTATGGAATGGCGTCAGGAATTGCAGGAGTAGGACCGTTTGGCGGAGGTTCTGTATAATGCCTAATTGGAAAAATAGACCTATGATGATGAAGTCTGGCGGTTCTGTAAATAAAGAAACATTAATAGATCTTGCAAAAAGATTACAAGAAGAAAGAGTTGACTTTGGTCCACTTTATTCAAACAAGAAATCTAGAGGAGCCAGATTTGGTGTTAGAGATGGTATTCTTGATCTTATACAAGATAGAGAGTCTGGTAAAAAATCTTTAAAATATTCTAGAGGCCCAGCATCTTTAGAGGCGTATACAGATGATCCTTACGCTGGCTCTGGCGTTAAAGGAAATATAACTTTACGTTTTAATCAAGGAGGAGAAGTTAAAAGTTTTGTGCCTGGAGCTAATCCTTTTAATCCAGAAGATAAAACAATATATATGGACCCCTTTACACGCAATCCAGCTAAATTTCAATTTATGAATGATCGACAAATAAATGCTATAATAAATACTCATCAAAGAA
>Ga0098041_1000244_pt1 | contig 22176 bp, 16 predicted proteins | sample 8_EtaG_FD_77066 | JGI IMG/M metagenome (GOLD analysis project Ga0098041, IMG submission 77066) | Marine viral communities from the Subarctic Pacific Ocean - 8_ETSP_OMZ_AT15162 metaG | ecosystem: Environmental > Aquatic > Marine > Oceanic | place: Pacific Ocean | collected 2015-01-08
ATGGAAGTTATTTCAGTAGAAAAAGATAATGATAACTTTGGCAAAACTTGGCAACCAAGTGACCAAATATCAGATGAGGCATGTACTGCTAAGCATACAATATTTACTGCAAATGTTGTAGCGGGACTAGGAGCAAGTCAATTATTTAATGTCTTGCATAATAGGTCGTACTGGCAGTATATTAGGCAGTCGTTGGCACCCTTATCCTTTGGTAGGGAGTACCCAATTAATAAAATAAATAACGAGGTAAAAGATGGCTTTGAAAAAAACCAAAAGAAAGATAGTGTCTCTAAACCCCTCAATACTGCTCTTGTACGGACCACCCAAGGTCGGCAAGACAACTATGTTGAGTAAACTAGATGACTGTCTTATCATAGACACTGAAAAAGGGTCTAAAATGGTTGAAGCATATGTAGCCGATGTTACTAATAGAGCTGAGCTAATAAGCTTAGTAAAAGAAGCTAAAGAAGGTCACGAGTATACTTATTTTGCTATCGATACTATTGATAAAGTAGTAGAGTGGGCAGAAAGGGCAGTATGTCAAGAGTATGAGGTGGCCTCTATAGCTGATTTATCTTTTGGTAAAGGTTATGCTTTAACTAGAGAAAAAGTAATGAATACCATCAAAGCTTTTGCTGATTGTGTTGACCATTTAATATTAATAGGTCACCGCAAAGTAGCAAGAGCTATTCTAGATGGTAAACCAATAGTAGAACCTGAGAGTTTAGATATCACAGGTAAATTAAAATCCATGATTATGTCAGATTGCGATGCGATAGGTTACGTCCACAGAGATGAGGAAGATAAACTTATGGTTTCCTTTAAAGCGAGTGAAGCTGTTGAAGCTGGGAGTAGATGCACTCACTTAAAAGGCGAAGTGATAGACTTTGATTGGGCTAAAATATATAAGAAAGGAGATAAAGATGGCGCTAGTAAGACCAAAAAGTAGTAGTGGCGATAAGACGAATTTCTATGGAGTTTGTGAAATCGCTTTGTTAAGTGTAACAGATAAGAGTGACCAATTCGGCTGGGCTGATGTTTACCTAGATGTTGAAATTAAACAGAAAGGTAGTGATTATACTAAATCACTAAGGATATGTGGCTCATTTGAAAAAGACCCTGATGGAACAGTTTCAGGCGGTTCTGTATTGAATCGTTTGTATAACTTCCTAGATTGTATCGGCTGTAAGGCTGGTATTAATGCAAAGGGTGGATGGGAACAAGAAGATGGTCAAAATATAGATGACATTGCATCATTCCTTTCTCAAGGATACTGCGGAAGCTCTGAACCAACTAGCTTTCCTTATTTAGCCTATGTTTATAAGGAAAAACCTAAGAAGCAAGGAGATAAAGTGTATGCTAGAGTCCATCACAAAATCTATCCAAATGAAGAAGCAAATACTAAGAAACTATTAGACGATGTAAATTGGCTAAAAGGTAGAGGGTATTTGAAAGAAGCTAGTCCTGAAGAACTAGACGCTGTGCGTCCAGTAACATCAAATGGCATGGGTGACCCTACAAAAGGTCTTCCATCAGATGCATTCGATAACTTATAATGGACTACATTGAGATAGCACAAGGGAGCCCTCGTAACAGGGGCTTCCTTATTCTCAAAAAGGATTTAATCAAGTATATTAATCCTGAAGAGCCGTTATATCGGTCTGTTTATCTTTATGATAAAGAAGCTGTAGAATATGCTAAAAGTGGTGGTTTAAAGAACTATTTTGGCAAAAGAGGAGTCGATAATATAATACTAGACATCGATAAATCAAACAATACAGATGAATTTACTAGAGATAAGGCAATATCAATAGTGTTAGAGTTAGAAGGGTATGGTTTAGATGAAAATGCCATACAATGTTTCTTCTCTGGTAGCGGATATCATATATCAATACCTAATGCTGCATTCGGGTTTGTTCCGTCTGACAACATATGGTATCAAGTTAAAAACACTATGTTAAAGCTTTTTCCAAAGATAGACAGTAGTATATATATGCGAACAGGTATCTACAGGGTTGCTCACACAATAAATAAAAAGACGGACTTGTATAAGATTCCGATTACAATAAGCGAGCTTACGAATTTAGATATTAGTATACAGGATTTAGCCAAAGAACCTAGATTTGATTATCCGTACACTGAAAGACTAGCAGATGGAGAACTATCAGGCGCTATAGTAACTAATGTTACTAAAGTAAATGCCTCAAGGAAGGTAACCGAACCTACCGATATAGTTCCCTGTGTACAAAAGATGTTAAATCTTGGACCACAAGAAGGAAACAGAAATCAAACATTAATGAGAATAGCATCTCATTGCGCAAGACACGGAATACCGTCTCAATTTGCAAAAGCAATGATATTGCATTGGAATAATCGTAGTTTAAATGAGAATGAAGTCATAGAAAAGATAGAGTATACATATAACAGAGGTTATAAGTATGGATGTCAAGATACAATAATGGCTGACCATTGTCAAACTAGATGCGTTTACTTCAAGAAGAAAGACTATTTAATTGATGTTAAGAATGCTGAAGAGTTACAAAAAGACTTAGAGTTTCGTTTAGAAACTGATTTTAGTGGTAAAACTATAGACATAGCAGGTATGTTAGGACTGCATAATGTAGATTGTGAGATATACCCAGGAGAACTAGTTACAATATTTGGACCTACGGGTTCAGGCAAAACAACTTTTGCACAAAACTTAGTCCTAGGGGTAGATTTCGATAACGATTGTATTATACAGGATAAACAAATTCCTTGTCTATATTTATCATTAGAGTTGTCAGCTTGGTATATGCATAGAAGAAATATGCAAGTAGTAAGTGGCCTAAGTAAACAGCAAGTAAACGATAGGTATAAGACCTTATATGGAACGTATAAAGAGAGATTAAGTCACTTAGTCATACAAACTGTTGCGCCTAATCTAGAGCAGATACAGAATAAAATACGAGAATTACAACCAGCAGTTGTAGTTGTTGACTATATTGATTTAATATCTACAACTTCTAAATATATGGGTGAATACGAACAAGTTAGACAAGTATCACATTATTTATCTAATCTTGCTGTAAACATGGATATCATAATAATACAGATAAGCCAGGTGAGTAGGGAATATAGCCGAAACGAGGCATTAGATTTGTACGCTGGAAAAGGTTCAGGTGCAATAGAGAATGCCAGTCGTAAAGTTATCGGGCTAAACGGTCAAGCTAATTGTAATAAAAAATCAGTACATATGTATAAGAATACAGATGGAGAATTATTTGATACTGAGCTTGAGTGGCAGCCTTCATTCAGATTAAGGAGAGTTAAATGATACTTAAAATAATCAACTTACCAAAATTGAAATTTCTATATTTCTTTAACTTTATAGGACTCGGATTTGCTAATCTAAGCGATTCCGATGGAGATGGTTTAAAGTTTCTGATAAATATATGGAAATTTGAATTAGGCTTTTACTTAGCATGGAGGACAAAACAACATGTCGACTATGAGAAACAAAACGAGAGCGGTTTTAGCGCATCTGCTTAGTGGCAGAAAACTAACACCCTCAGAAGCATATGAAAGGTTCAGGACAATGAGATTAGGAGCTATAATATTTAATCTCAAGAGAGAAGGTGAAGCCAACGGTGAATGGGATATAGTAAATGAAAATCCTAAAAGTAAGCATGGCCTTTATCGTCTAATCAAAACTGGAAATGCGAAGTAGAAGAAAGAAAATCGATTGGGAGGGGCTTTATATGAAGAAGCTCCTTCCAATTCATAAAAATCATTCTAAGAAGATTTATCATAGGATGATGAAGAAATCGTCGACTCTAAAGTCGTCATTAAAAAGAAGGAGTAGAGAGTATGAAGTCGAATTTAAAATATCGCTTACAGAAGTTAGACAATTACTTTATAAATCTTATGGGAAGCCGTGTATATATTGCAACCAGACTCTTGTGGTCGGGAATATGGCTTGTGACCACATTATTCCTCTTAGTATGGGTGGTGGTTCAATTGTGTCTAACCTTCACATAGTATGTGGAAGATGTAATACAAGAAAAGGACCATTGACTCATAAAGATTATAAAGATTTATTAAAAAGTCTTGACAAACTATCTGAAGATGTTGTAAAGTATGTGCTCAGAAAATTAGCAAAATCAGAAATGTTTTAAATTTGGGAAGTAGCTAAACATTAAATTAACAATTAACGTAAAATAAATACAATAATTGAAATTATGTTTGAAGAATATCTCGTCGAAAAGATGCTTCCCAATTAATTTATCCATGGTGAGTTATTGCACCAAATTAGCAAGTACAAGGTATTGATAACACCGATAAAGTTAGGAATCCTACTGCGTGAGCACTGGTGGGGCGGTACATATAAGAGTTGATTTTTCACTCTAATCCTTTCTGTCCTTTAAAACCTAACTTTTGTACTTGCTATGTATTTAGAAATGTCATAAATTAAGAGTCCTATGATAGAAACTAAACAATGTTTTGCATGCGGACAATTAGTGTATGCACACGATTGCCATTATCAATGTAATGCCTGTGGGTATGCAGAGAATTGACAAGATATATCTGGGAGGTTCTCTCAGGAAGGTAAGAAAAATGTCGTTAAAAAGGGAGATGAACGCAGTCCTAAAAAAGAAAGCGTTAATAGCAGAAAAAAATCTAAGAAATTACATACAGAAGAAGTATGGTAAGATAGACCTTGGTTTCGTCAGCGAAGGTGTATCAGATTCTTGGTTAAGGAGATTCTATGAAACAAATGGTATCAAAAGGGTTCGCAAAAAAGGACACTAAAGCTTATAAACCAGACCCAGAAACTGGAAAATGGAGAGGTGCAGAAACTAAAAATGGAAATTATGCAACTATTAAGCCAGGCTGGGTAGCAGAGTTTAAAGTCAATGGAAAGAAGCATGTTCTAGAATTATGGGCTTTTAATGCTAAATGGGGTGTACAAAGCATGTTCTATAAACTACAGAAGGTGAAAGATGAAGAAAATCTCGAAGACACCATGTAAACTAACACTTGAAGAAGAGTACGCTTTTGAGCATAAACAGCGAATAAAAGCAGAAAATCATATAAAAGAAGTGTGGGAATACAATACCGAGCTCGAAAAAGAGGTGAATAGGCTACAATCTATTATTAATAAGGGGGAACATACACCTAAGAAAAAAACCCCCTTAAATCCTCAATTACTATTAGAAGGTCGATTAGAAAAGATATATAAAGCTAGAGAAGAAGCTATTAAAAAGATGGAAAAAGGGTTAAAATGAATAGATTAGATAAACATATTAGATGTAACTGTGGAAAAGAGTATGGAGTATTAAAGTTTAGAAAGAAAGTAAATTGTAAAAGATGTAAGACTGAAGTAATAGCAAGAGGATTAAAGAAATGAGTAATAAAGAAGAATTGAGAATCCTTTGGGGATTAGTTAGAAGAATAAACAACGTTGTTTATGGGTACAAAAAACCAACTGGAAGGAGAAAAAATGCAAGTAAATCCAAGAAAAATAATGCAACAAAATATTAATCAATTATCTGAAAGAACAAATCAAGTAGCAGGTGGTTTATCGTTAGTTATAAAAAAGATTGAACATTTAGATAAAAACTTAGGAGGCTTGGAGCAAATCATTATGAAACTTGCTGAGTTCTTAGGGAAGGACGAAGAGTTTAACAAATACCTTGATGATTGGCTTAAATCGGAAAGCGTAGTTTCTAAAGAAAAATCAAAGTCGGTAAATAACGCTGGAGATACGGATGGTGATTTAGTCGTCGGAAACAGTGTAGCCGATAAGACCAGCAGTTCCACCAGCAGCAGCGATAGGTAATCCTACTCTAGTGCCATAAAAGTAGGGATTGTAGCTTCTATAACCTTTAGTTATATCGTCTACATCTCTCATCATGTTACCTATGTAATTTAGCTCTTTATTAGCTATAGGTACATTAGTTCTTAGCTGAGGACTTGATAGTATTTCATCTAATGCCTGTCTTCCAGTAGTAGGGTCAGTCATTGTTTTCATATCCCTAGGTCTAGTAACTCTTTCAACGGCTTTAGAGGCATCTTTTTCAACTATACTTTTTCCTTTAAAGTAACCCTTAACTTTTTTATTACCTTTATCTACAGTCTTGCCTATTTCTGGAACTCTTATAGTTTTACTTTTCATTACGTTAAGAAGCCTATAATCCATACCTCTTTCTGTAGCAAACTTTAAAGCACTTCCACCAATGTCAAATTCATCAGATATGTTAAAGTTTACAGTACCTTTCTTAGTATCTAATACAGCTCTTACGTTAAATCCACCTTTATATAAGTCACTTCTTCTATCAGGAGAATACTCAAACATAATATTATCTTTATCTATCTTCTTGACTTGCCCTATTCCAGTCTTTTTGCCTCTAAACGCAGCTTTAAAATCATCAACTGTTTTAGCTTTTTTCAAATGAAACGCATTAGATATATTTACAAACGATTTATTCATTTGAGCATCGTGATGAGATGCAGTTAATCTAGTAGCTTTTTGATAAGCAACTTTAACAGGCATGCCTGGTTTATTTAATCCCCAAGCAGCTTTAACATCATCTATTACAGCTTTATCACTTTTAAAAATCTTTTTAGCTATATTTTTAGAACCTACTTTACCAACTCCGTAAAAATGAGCACCTTCTAAGTCAGACATAACTCCCATATTATTACCATATCTATGATTTAAACCAACCTGAGTATTGTTTTGCCCTTGAATTACTTTAGAAAGATGTTTAACTGTTGCTTGAGGCTTACTTTTAAGTTGTCCATATTTACCTTTTCTTAAATCCCAATTTTTAGGGTCTTTTAAGATATGATGAATAGCTTTAATATTATTGTTATTAGTATCATAAGTCATTTTAGAAATACCGCCAATTCTATTTACCTTAGAAGCATCTAGGTTTAAAGCTTGCTTTGCAGTTGTTTTTAACCCTGTACCCAAAGCTTTACCCATACCAACAACTTTTGCACCTTTTTGACCTGAATAAAAGTTCTCTATTAAATTAGGTACATTTCCAGATAATCTAGACATTCCATATTTAGCTTGATTATGAGCCATTTTTCTTAAAGCATAGCCTAATATACCACTGCCTGCTTTAATAGCTTTACCCATAGGTAGCATAGATGCTCCTAATAAAGCGAAATCCATTAAGTTTTTATTTCTTTGGCTCATTATCCTCCCCATTAGCTACAGGAGACCAAGGATAATAAACACCTTGTTTTCTCATTCTTTTAGATTCTTTCTGAAGCCCTGTCAATGGGAATCCAGTCCATTTATCCATTAACCTTAAAGGATTATCAATTAAATTTCCAGGCGCATAGGGGCTAAAATCTCTTATAATTCTTCCAAATGGAAGAGCTGTATAAATTGTGTAATCTGCCATTCTACCATAATCATCATCAAGATATGCTTGTAGTCCTGCAGCAGGAAATCTTGCAATTGGAGGGGTAATCATCTGTAAAGGTGCTATTGGAGCTGGCCAAGTACCAAAGAAAGCTCTATCTCTTTCCACTTCATCTCCAAAAAGCCAATCAGACGTATCTTGTAACCAGTTCCAAGGAGCTGGCATAGCAGTTTCGAATAACGAATAGGCAAATATATTCCCCATAGCGAATACAAACAAGTCGGTCTGTGCAGTTCTTTTGAATCTTTCAAACTCAGCTGAGCCTGCTGCAATACCTCTAGTTCTAGCTTCTCTCATGACATCATTTCTAAATCTAGTAGCATTCCAAGACCATAACATAAAACGAGTCATAACCTTGCCTAGAGCTGTTCTTGCAAATGATGGTCTATAAGGAGCATTATATAAAAACTGAGTAGCCTTAACACCTTTTTTAGCCATTTCAATTATAAAAGGATGGTCGAAACTTTTAAATGCTCCACCAAATTTATCATAAGCTCGTAAATAATGAGCCATAAAAGCATCTCTTCTTAGCTTAGTCTCTGGTTTAGACATAAATAAGGCAGCTTTTTCCATTATTGGCTTGCTTATATCATATTTTTTAGCAAGCTCTCTTAAGGTTGGCTTGTCAACTTCAGAGCCTGTAAGCTTGCCCACAGCTTCTTGTATAAACTTCTTAGTGTTAGCACCTTGAAGTTCTTTAGATAAACCCCATTCATACATAATGAACTCTGGTACAACTCCATGCTTTACTACAAATTTCTGTACAGCTTCTTTAGAGTTCCATTCAGGATTTATCTTTGATAATTCAGGTATTGATTGAGCCTTTTTGAAGTAATCCCATCCTGCACTTTGTATAGTATGCATACTACCACCAAATATATTAGCTACCATAGACTTAGGATGAGCTAGTAAAGCTGCTAGTTCAAACTTAGCCTCCATATTAGAGAGGTTTCTTATAACATTGTGGTCCCAATCTTCATCAATTTGTTTTTCTAATTTAGGATGTAGTTTTTGTCCTTTAAATAAGCTTTTTTTAATCTTATTCATTCTATCTCTAACTCTATTATCAGCCCACCATCCATAAGGAGTACCCTTAATTTTCATAGAAGGGTCTTCATATATTTTTTCAGGTATTATATCAGGGTTACCCATAGCTCCTTGAGCATACAATTTTAGATAATTTTCCCAAGCTTTGCCTATACTCGTACCATCAGCATAGTCTTTTTTCTTATACCAGCCTTTCTTAAATGCCCTTTTCTTATATTTTTCTATAATATCACGAGTCATTATCTGATTTAACTGCTTGAAATAAGTATCACCTACATTTCTTAAATAGGATTCATAAGTAGACCTTTCAATAGAATATCCAGGTATATGAGATGCTCTTTTATGCATACTCTTTATTGTTAAATCATTATCCCACCAATCTATCCTATCCTCTCTCTTTCTACCTTTCAAATCCTTTATAGCTTCACCAAGCTGTGCTCTATCAATAGAACTCCAAAGGCCTTCATTTGGGTCAATCCAGTCACCTGTTAATGACTTATGTTTAGCAACTATCTTCCTTATTTCAGCGTCTTTTTCTGCTGGCTTCATATCGCTATTCATTATCTCTATAGTACGCTTATTTAACGCCTTTACAACCTCAGTGTTGCTAAAGAATAAGTGAGGCCAGAATCCTCTAGGATGTTTCTTGCCAGTTCTAGATAGCTTAGCTGTCATAAGTTTCTTTCTTATATCCCAACCTTTTTTATCGTTTGAAAGCATATCAATCTGCATTGAACGAGCTATTTGTCTTAGTCCGTCAACGCCAAACCAAAAAGGAATACCTTCACCCTTATTATAAGCTTTAGTTATATCTCTTAAAAACCTATTGTAATCTAATCTAGGTTCTAGTTCAGACTTGTCCCACCAACCTATGCCATATTCTTTTATAAGTCTCTCTCTATCTCCAGCAAGTATTTCATGAGCCTTGTTATTAGAAGCCTCGTAGGAATCCATTATCTTTTCAACTACTTCCCATCCAGTTCTTTCAACTCTTTCACCCTTGCTGTTAACAATTCTATGAGATTTTTCTAATAAATGTTCAGCTTCTTTTACTTTTCTATTGAAACGTCTTTGTATATGGCCTGCTGAAGCATTTTTAGCTTCAGGGCTCATCTTTTCATTCTTCATTATAGACGGAACTTCATAATCTCTTTCCATTTTCATTATAGCTACTTTCCTGAGAAGTTCTCCTTCAGGAATACCTTCCATAAATAATAAGTCGTTATTTACCTTTCCTATAAGCTCTTCAGAGAGGTCGATACCTTGTTGATTTAGGCGACCAATCCAATCAGTCATACCTTGCAAGTACCAAGAAGGTTTTTGAATCTTACCTTCTTCCCATTTTCCATCCTTAGTAAGAAAAGCACCTTTTTTCCTTAGCCAAGTAATGTCATATTTCATAACTTCTCTTCCAACAGTCTCTGGAAACTGCAAATAATACCTTTTCTTTAAGGAAGGTATTCTATCTTTTGTATCATTCCCCATAAGTATATCTAACTTTTGGTTAAATGTACCTGTTCTCATTTCTTTTAGAATATTATTAAATATCGTATAATCTTCTCTATTCATAGCATTTAAATCTTTTTCCATAATGCCTCTAACGACTTCTCCAAGCCTCATACCTATTTCTGGATAATGATACTTAATATTAGCTGCTAACTCTTCAATAACTTTAGCATCTTTAGGATTTAACTTTCCTTTTGCTAGTCCCTCAAAGCCTCTTAAGTCAGCACTATAAGTTCCTTCTACCTTTTTATCAATATTAGAACCAAATATATTAGCCTTAACTTTACTACCATCTGCTAATTCTATCTCAGCATTTTCACTCAACTTTTCTATAGCATCTTGAGCTTGCTCCACTTCTTTTTTAGGAGTTTTAAAAGCTTTACCTGCTATGTCCATATAACTTTTCATAAAATCTCTTACAGCATTATCTGATACAGCTTCTGAACTATAACCTAATTTAGATAGGCTTGTTTTTGCACCTGCTTGTTTTACAATATGTACTAAGTCATGGAATATAGGGTCGTGCACGCTTAATTTTTCAATCAATTTTTCAGCTCTATTTGCCCTTCTCATATGCTTTCTATCCCAAGTACCTAACATAAAGTAATCAAACATTTTCTTTTCAGAAGGAGTTAGAGCTTTTTTATACTTAGCTATTTCTGCATCTATTCTAACTTGGTCCATAGTTCCAGACCTCTCTTCTCCTGAAGATATCTTAAAAGTAGGATTCTTTTTTAATTCTGGAATGAGTCTTACTAAGTCTTTAAACATATCCTGTATTACTTCAGGCCTAGTTTCCATACTATCATAGAAATTATCCAACTCTTTCCTTTGGTCTCTCATTAAATAGCTATTCTTCTTCAATGCATCTGTTTTGTTAAATATTTCCAATACTTTTTTATCAAATTCTTTTAAAGCTTTACCTGTAAGATTACTTCTCTGTTTCTCTATAAAAGGAACAATTCTTTTTAAACTAACCATATCATGTAAATCTACAGTTAGAAGCTCGTCAGCTTGAGTAGCCATTCTTTTTAATATCCCCATTCTTTTAGAATATCCAAATTCCCCATCATTAACAGCTTGTATCATTTTTTTGTCTTTACCGTAACTAGTACCTTCTATAATTCTTAAAAATTCATCCCTACTACTAGCGTAATACTCCCTCTTATCTCCATCATATAGATTTTTTGCCATAACTCTTTTAATATTCTCTACATGAGGAACAGTAAATCCAGACTTGCCAAGTATAGGAGCTAACCATTTACTTTTTTCTGCATACTCATTAACGTTATTATATAGGTCTATAACCTTTTTACTATCCAATCTTCTAGATAAAGAATCTCCAAACCTTTCTGTCATACCTATGGTATCACCCATCTTAGCTAGCATTACAGGCATTTCTTCTGGAGAAAGCTCATGTAAGAATCTTAGTTTATCTCGTATTTCAGACTCTTCCCATCTCTTATTATTAGTATAATCTTTACCAAATAGTGCGCTGTTCATCTCATTTACTTTACCTACTAAGGAAGGACTTTGAAACCCGCCCTTTAGTCCATATATTTTAAAATTTGCCACATGATTATCTATGTCTTCGAGATACTTGTCTCGAGTATTTTTACCCTTTTTAGGTATCTTAGTAACCTTATTTATCTTAAAATAGGCATCATATAATTCTTTATACCATGTTTCATACTTTCGCAATCCAACCTCATCCATAGGGTCAGATGCAAAAGCTACCATAGATTGGCTTAAACTTCTTTGATATTGCTGCCATTCTTTTTCAGTTCTTGGCACAATTTCCATTTCATAAGTAACCCACTCTGTTTTTCCACCCTCTCCTTTTTCAGGTTTCTGTATACGGTAGACATCATTACCTTTTTGACTGGTCATCATCATAGAATGAGCAGTTTTAAATATTTGAGGCATACTTACAGCTGGACCCAATGTATTCCTACCATCTACAGCTTTTTCTGAAATAAACTGTCTTGTAGATAAAGCATATTGCAGTATCTTGGAATTTTTTAAAGCTTTAGCATAAGATTTATCTTTACCTGTTAATGTCAATAAATCCCTATAAGAGCTACCTTTATGCTTACCATCAGGTCTTATCACCTGTCCTGTCTTAGGGTCTGGGATATATTTAACAAATTTTCTTCTTTGTAATTTTGGCTTCTTAGCATACTCTTCAGGAGTTATGATTTTATCATTTGTTAAATGTCTGTACATTACATACTCTTCTTTATTGGCTTCATACATATCCTTCCATTCTTTTTTGAAACCACCACCTTTACCCGCTTTATTCTTACCTCCAAAATACATAAAAGCTTCATCACCATCAAGGTCAGCACCACCTAATGAACGCATCGTTCTAGAGTGCATTAAAATACCGTGACCATCCCTACCTGTAAAACCTCTAAATTTAAGCGCATGAGCTCCTGAAATAGAGTCCATAGGAACACGAAGTACCACGGCCCGTAAAACCTCTTCTATCTCCCCTTTAATATGCTTAGAAGTGCTCTTATCTTCATACTTATTCCATAGTTTTTCTAAAGTTGTCTTTTCAAGCCCTTTTATATAGGTTTTTATAGGCATTTGTTTATACTCACCATCTAAGAAGAATATATCATCCCTTGTTTCTAAATCTTTTAATCTTGGATTAGCCTTATCTACATCCATTTTTAAACCTTCGTCATAAGGTCTTATTCTAGCATTGCCAGAATTACCTATCTTAGGTCTACTTACTGTATGAACTAAAAAGTTTCTCATCATTACAGCCCTATAAGGTCTTATCCATTTATGCAACATCACAGGGAGAGCTCCCTGTGGAGAGCCTTTAGAAGCCCTTAATGATTGAGTTATAATTCTATCAGTAGCTTGGTTAAACTCTGATAGCTCTTCAACCATATTATTAGCCTGTTCTTTAGTTATCTCGCCTTCATTTCTCATAGCCTCAATAGCTTCAGCATTTATCTTAAATAATCTTTGATAAGCTGCATCTGCAAACTTTCCACCATTATTCCCATGTATCCCTCTTAACAGCTCATTTATACCAACATCTTCTATATTTTTAGTTAAATAAACTAAATCCTTATCATTTCCTTCTTTTAAATAATTAGCCAGCACTTCATTAGCTTCTTCCTTGCCTCTATATCTTTTCATTACTGTTTCTTCATAAAGGTCATTAATCATATCAGCAGATACAGGAGAATAGGCATTTTGAGTTAAGTGAGCTAAAGCTTGTTTAACTAACACATGTTTACCTTTCCACATATGGTCGTTCTGTTTTACAGAGTAATTATACTTAACCTCAGAAGGGTCGATGCTATACATCTCTGCATTAACTTCAAGCTTACCATCTTTTGTAATACTATAGTCTCCAAATTTTCTCGTACCATGCTGTTTTGCTGAAGACTTATAAACTATATAGTGTAGTCCTTGTTTTTCCATTTCAGCACTCATTGCCTTGCCTGCCTTATGAGTCATGTATTTCCCGTAAAAAGACCCCATAGGGTTACCTTTTTTATCATTCTGAGGGCTAAGCATAAACGATTTATTTTGCCCAGATTTAGGCATTCCTGCATCTACATTCATATAGTCAACGACATCGTCTCTTGTAATTATAGCACCATCAATATGCTCTACATACATACTATTTTTTATAGCTTGAGTATTCCATTCAGGGTTACCTAAATGGCTCCATATTAGGGGCTTTTCTTTTAAATCTTCTACTAATACATAGTTAAGTCTACCTTCGTTATTATGTACTCCTAAATCTTTAACCAAATCTTTTGCAACTTTAGGGCTTCCAGACCAAGAAGGTGTCATTATAATTTGAAGCCTTTTGTTATATCCTACAACACCCTTTATAAAGCCAGGACCAAACAATGTTTTTACATATTTATCTAGCTCTGACCTCCTTTTAGGTGTCATTTTTTTAGAGAGTTTACCTTTACTCGATATTTTTATAGGAAATCCATTTAAAGATAAATCATACAGTATATTAGACTCCCAAGCTTTATCGAATAGCTCATTCGTTTTTTTGCGACCATTCTTGCCAAAATAACCTTCATAAATATTTCCAAAAACATGTCTTTCCGTAGCATATTCATTCTGCATATGCTCTTCTGCGTTCCTAGGGTTGGATATTAACTTAGTTTTAGCCATCACTTTTGCACTAAGCCCCATTCCAGTTTTACCTACAGCAGGATGAAGCTTAACATAATAAAACCTATCAGCATCACCTCTTCCTCCAAACAAATAGAAATCTTTATCTGCCATCTCTTTATGAACTTTTCCCATCAACTCCGCATAGCCACCATAATTTTTTCTAGCATCTGAGAGTGATACATCTTTAATACCAGCATTTTCAGTTCTAATACTTACAGTATCTAATATAGCTAAAGCACCTAAGTCTTTATCTAGCTTTCCTCCAGCTTCAACAAAAACTCTTTCCATTATTTTTTCAGGTTCTCTTTGAAACTTTCTATTTCCAGCAGGAGTTCTTCTTCTATCTTCCTTCATAGCTTCAATAGATTCTACAGATACAGCGTTAGTCCCTTCTGAACCTGTACTTCTTTCTTTTACTAATAAGTTAATATACCTATTTGGTACAGCATTGTTTTTTATATTCATCCATTGTCTTAAATTGCCAACAGCTTCTTCGGATAAAGATACTTCAAATTCTTTTTCAATTTCATTTATAAAATCTTTTGTGTTAGGCTCTTCACCTCTTTTAACATACTTACTTAAAATTTCTTCAGTTTTAGCAGCCATCTCAAATGTATGCATTCTCTTTGTAAGACCTTCTGGAACATCAACTAATTTTTGAACATAGTTTGTTACAAATTGCTCTGACTTCTTTCCAATATCGATATCAATCTTTAATCCTACATCAGTATCATTTAAATCTTCTGGAACCTGATGACCTTTCTTATCCAAAGTCATATCAGAAGGAACTTCATACATCTTTTCTAGCTCACTAGTTAATTGAGCCTCTTCTTTTTTAGCTATATTTAAATCTTTTTCAAAGTTTAAAACATCAGCCTTGTCTTTCTTTGACATAGGTTTTTCTTTAGTTATCTTACCAGTTATTTCACCTATAGCTTCCTCATATGCACTTATTTCTTCTCTAAGATTTTCTAATCTAGCCTCTTTTTCAATGATTTTAGGTCTCATTGTAACGCTAGGAGTATTAACACTCTCTTCTTCTACAGCGCCTTTAACCTTTTTTGTTTTAATTTTTTCACCATATGTTTTAGCTACTACATCTTCTATGGCTTGAAAGGATTCTTTAGCATACATTTTTCTTGTACCAACTAAAGCTGGTTTCTTAGTTAGTTTAGGAGGCTCAGTTATAACCTTGAACTGACCTAATCTATAATCGTATTTATTCCATTTTTTAGCTCCTTGGTCAAATACGTATACAGGCTTTTTTAATTGCTTCCCAAACTCTACTGTCCATCCAGTACCACCTCTAAGCGTTTTTCTATTACCCTCAATATCTCCTATTGCAAATACAGCATCTGAAAACTTAGCTTGAAACCAATTTCGATAAACATATTTAGCTTTTTGTGGGTCTGAAGGAGGGTTTTTACCGAGAGCTTTACCAGCCTGAGCTGCTCTAGGAGCTGCTTCTAAAGATTCATTAAAGCTAACCTCTCTTATAACTCCTGGCATACTCTTCTTTTCAACAGCTTTACCAGTTCCTTCTGGAACATACTGTATAGTTTCCACACCTCTTGATTGAAGTGCTTTAGACCACATTAAATCAGCACCGTCAGAGCCTCCAGAAAGCCCTAATTTAACTTCACCTTTACTTAGCTTTGCCTCTGTAGCAATCTCTTCACCAGCGATTACTTTTTTTAATCCTGCCCAACCTTCTTTTGTAGCCTTACCATCAACAATTTCACCTAATCCTAATTTTTCTATTAAAAAAAGACCCATACCTTCATTTTCAAGAGGTTCTCCCCATCTCTCTAGCGCATCTTTTTTAAGTTGCTCTTGAACTTCAGGCTCCAAGTCTTCATAGCCTTTCATCTTTTCTGGATTCCTAGTAATAGCTAGCTCTTCATTCCCAGCTTTTTCAGCTTGTTTTACTATTTCTTCCTGAGCTTTCATAGAGCCATGCTTCTTCCAGCTTACCTCTTTACCTCCAAAGTATCCACCTAATAAATATTCATATACTTGCTCAGGAGTTGTAGCTCCTCTCATAGTAGTTGGAAGACCCATAAATAAAGAACCTGATAATCTTCTTAACCATACTTGGTCTTTACCAGGCATAATATTACCTATACCTCTGAAAGCTCCACCAGCTATAGCACCTCCAAAAAAAGAATCCATCATGCCATCTACTCCACCTTGCCAAGAAGAAACTCCACTAGCTACACCTAAATGAAAAGCTCCTTCTGCCATGTGAGCAGGAGCACCTTTTGTTATGAAATTAGTGGCATCAGCTACTGCCCCAACTCTTCCTGTCTTTGCAGCTTTAGTAGCAGGTGAAATAATCTTTTTAGCACCTTTAGTAACTTTGTCTGCAATTAGCATAGGAACTGATTTTATTTTAGCTACTTGAGCTGCTAGACCAACTCCTTTAAATAAGGGAGAGGCCATTGCAGGTACAAACCCTATTAAATGTCCTAGGTTTCTAGCTATAGCTTCGTATTCATTGTCAGGATGGTCTCCTACATCGAAAGTGGTAAATCCGCCTACAAATCCTTGCCCGAATTGTTTTAAGGCTTCACCTAGACTAAATTCACCTTCATAGAATGGTTTGTTATAGTACGCAGCATGATGCTTTAGCTGTTGTACAGCTTGCTCGGTAAATACTTGAGGACTACTTTTATATAGTTTTATATTCTGACTTAATTGGTCTTCTGACCAAGAAGGTTTCCATTGTTCTTCTGGAACTTCAGAATAAGTGTTAGGTGCCGACATTTTAAACCTTTATTTATTAAATATTTGCGTACCCTTTAAATCCTGGGTCACGCCTTACTCCTGTCTTGTATTGAGTAGAACCTTGTGACTGTGCAGTGCTTTGAGTGTTGTACTCCTTGTAAATGTCTGCAATTAATTTACCGACTTCTACAGCTGTCCAAGCATCCATACCTAGAGAGATTAAACCACTTGCACCATAAGTTACGGCAGAACCAGCTTTCATAACACCACTAGCTACTATTTTAGCTCCTAATTTCCAACCAGCTCTTTTGAGGATACCTCCCCAACCAACTTTTTTAACAGCCCAACCTAGAGTTTTAGCTCCAGTTTGTCCAATATTTTTACTAACTGTTTTTTGAAAGACTTTCTTAGTGATTTTTTTACCATTCTTACCCATCTCTGTTAATGCTTTGTTGGCTTTATTTAAACCTTTTATTTCCTTATCTAATTTTGCTTGAAGCGCAGCTCTATTTCCTCCAAGCCTTGATGATTTCCCTAAATCACCTCTTATAGATTTTAAATCTTTTACGCCTCTTCTTAGGTTTTTTTGAAGGTCTTTTTTCCAGCCTCTTATTTTAGACTGATTAGCCTTTGTTCTAAAATCATCTACACCAGGTGCTTGTATAGAATTTAAAGTTTTCATATTTTTATCTAGACTTGCAAATCTTCCTTTATTATAGCCTCTCCAAGTTTTTCCTTTGTTTTGTTTAGACGCATCCATAAATTTTCGTCTTTCTGCTATTCCAGCCTTAGTTCTTGCAAATTTACTACCTTTAGCACCAGCATAAGGTCCTTTTCCTGCTAAGGCTCTACCAGCATCATAAAACCCCATTCCTGGAGTAAGCGCTCTACCTAGAGCTTGTTTTCCAGTAAGTCTTCCAGCAGCCCAATTCATTCCTGCGGCTCCTGCAGTTCCTGCAGTTCTAATAGTAGACATAGATGGGTCTAAAGGATTAAATTTATCCATTACCCCTGAATAAGCTTTGTTTGCAGCAGCTGTAGTTGGGTCTTGCCCATACTCTTGAAAAGCTAATTGTATATTTGCATTACCAGGATGCTCAGGATTTAACCTCATTCCTTCAGATAAATCATTCCTTAATTCAGGGTTAGCTCTTATGGTATTCTTTAAAGCTTTTTTAAAATCATCATTATTAGCATACATAGTAGATAATTGGCTAAAAGAGTCTAATACTTTTGACTCTCTAGTAGCCTTTATGCTTTTATATGTTTCCATGAATCTATTATAATTAGGCCTCATTCCTCTAGATTTAGCAGCAGCTGAATAAGTTGACCAACTTTTAGTTGGATTCCCTTTAGTTAGGCCAGTATACTCTATATTAGCCATACCAGGCTCCCAAGTTAATGAAGGTTCATCCCAAACCTTATTATTCATTGTAGCAAAAAAGTCTTCATGCCATATCTCGTTTCGTTTTTGTTTATTTTGCTGTAATATTGCAAATGCATTACTTTGTAAAGCCATTATAATCCTCCTGGATTAAAGTTAAAATTTTCTTCATCATAATAATTACTGCCACTAGAGCCACCTTCCCACTCTTGCTCGTCTTCTAAATTCTCATTTTCCCAAGCCTGCATTAAGTTGTTTTGTGAGGCCTCTTCTTTATTGCCGTGTTTTTTCTCATATAATTTATATGCTTTAGGATGATTTTCTTTTATGTAATCACGGTATTTAGGGTCTAATTCCATTTTCCTAACAAGTATTTTTTTACCACCATGAGAGCTTAGTTCTGCTTTAACATCATTATCATACTGTCTATTTCTGGTAGGATTATCTTCATAGAATTTGTCAAGCTTAGCGTCATCTCTAGCGTCTTTATATTTACCTCCACCATATTTCTGTAAAAGACCTTCTTTGGCATTCTCAAGTTTAGCTTCAGTTTTTTCTAAAAAAGTACCTTCTCTAGGACCTTGCTCAAGCGCTTGAGTGTCTGAATCAATAAAATCTGGAATACCATCACTATCATCATCTATATCTCTAACAGCTCTTTTACTTTTCCAACTATCATATTGGTCGCCTAACTGGTCAACACCTTCACCAAACTCATCTTTAAAATCTTGCCAACCCTCACCTAAATTTTCAAATGTTTCGTTCCAATTTTCTCTTTGCTCATCCTTAGTAATGTTTCCTGTATTATCGCCTGCAGCGTCCCTAGCCTCTCTTATTTCGTCTTCTCTATAAAGCCTATTATCTACGTCATCATATACAGGTTCTGTTATACCTTGGCGAATCCCTCCTTCTACCTGAGTATTATCATCTGAAGCAAAGTCACCCTTTACAAGCTTAAGTAAGTTATCACCTAACCCTCTTCTTTTATCCCATTCTCCAGGGTCTGCTTCCAGAGTGTCTCCAGCATAGTCTTCTGGCATATCTTCGAGTCCTGCAAGAGTTACTTGATTTAACCGTTCTTGTTCATCTGCCCAAGTTTCTTCTGATGATGTTTCTGTTCCATAGTCTTGATTAAATCTATCTGCCTCTGCTTGTTCTTCATCAGTAACAGATGTTGTTTGGCTTGAAGCATTTCCATATTTAGCTTGTTGAATATCTTGCTTTAATATACCTGGAACCTTAGATAAATCAGCTTTAGCAGACTTAAAATCATCTTTAAGGCTTTCCCAAGCTTTCTTCATATTTCCACCAAATTCTGCAGCCTTCTCTTCTAATTTATCCTTAAATTCTGTTCCAAAATTAGCTCCAAATCCTTTGTCATCTCCTAGCCATTTTCCGCCCTTTGGTTCATGAGTTCCTCCTAATTCTTGATAAATATCTTTATCTATAGTATTATCAGGAGCCCATCCTTTATCTATATAATCTTGAGCTCTACTAGTGAGTTTCCTTTTTTCTCCACCACTAATTAATTCCTTTTCCAAATCTTTAGTATCTTGTAAGCTAGCACCTTTTTTATATCTAAAGTTGCCAATACCTCCAGCAACATTGTCAAATTCTATTCCTAGCATATCTCCAATCTCTGTTTGACTTAAATTTTTATATTTAGGGTCGTCATTTAAAGTACCAGCCATTCTATTATAGACTTCAGCTGGGTCATCATACTGATTGCTAGTTGCCTTAATAACGCTATTTTCTACCTTATCTTTTAATTGCCCAGGCAAAGCTCCAATTTTTTGAAGAAGGCCTTCTCCGCCTTCTTTTAAAGCATCAAGTTTATCCTCTCTCCAGTCTTTGTCGGCTAGATTTTTAAGAGTCCAGTCTTTAGGTTCCCCCTCTTTATTTAAATACTCATATTCAAATTCGGGAGACCAGTCATCTTTTCTTCGCCAAAGGGATTTTTTCTCATACTGTGCTTTTTCATCCTTATCATACTTAACCTGACCATGTTCATCTAATTGAGGAACTGATTGGTCATAACTTTCATAACCTAATGTTCCTAATAAGTGTTCGTTAAGACCAGCATCTCCTTTAGCAGAAGGGTCAAAAGCCTTACTACCTTTTCTGTATGTTAAAGGTACCATGTCGCCTGATTTATCTTGTATTTGCAGACCTAAATTCTCATCATAGAGAAGATTGTCATTGCCTGCAGCTGCAAGAAGAGGATTGTTTTTTAAATAACTCTGATAAGCTGCTTCATTTTGCTCCTTACTTGCTTCTGAGCCTGGAGTATATGCTAAATCACCTTCTAACTCATTTAAATAACCTAACCTTAATTCTGCACTATCATCACTGTCATAATACTCTTTACCGCTTCTTAAGATGTTTTCTGCATACTTATCTATATCACCTGCTGTTAAATTATAAGTATTAGCACCACCTTTAACTTTATTAGCTATATCGGTTTCATCTAAAAAGCTCATAGCTCCAGCAAAATTACTTGATATTTGTTGGGCTCTAGTGTATTCACCCATATCGTCCTTACCTACTATAATATCAGAAGGGTCTTGGCGATACATTAAGTCACCCCAACCTCCACTTCTCCAGTTAGAGTAAGGACTTCCTTGTCCGTAAGGGTCTTTAGCCATTATTTACTACCAATTATTTTCTCCCAGAAAGACTTTCCACCATTAGCGCCACCCATCATAAGTGAATCAAACCCACTTATTATACTCTGGTTTCTATCTTGTTTCTGAGCATGTTGAGCACTTGTTATTCCAGTTAATGCTTGACTATAGTTATTTACACCTGATAGATAATTTTGATATTGGTCATCAGTGTGCTTTTGAAGATTTAACCAAGCATCGCTCATTAAACCACCTACTCCTTGAACTCCTTGAGTAGTTCTATCTATATTTTGTTGGTTTTGAATACCACTAGCTGTTCCAAAATTCATTTTTCCAGCTAACATATTACTAAAATCTGCTGAATTATAAGCTTGATTAAGAAGAGAGTCCTGCTGTTGTCCCCAAAAAGCACTATTAGGGTCTCTCATGTCATTTATTCTATTAAGCTGACCATCTAAACCCTGTTTAAACGGAGCTAAGTCTCTCATCATGTCCGCTCTTGAAGGTCCTTTAGACCCAAATATGCTCATTCCAACGCTAGCTATTGCTGGCAAAGCTGTTAATAAAGGTGCTGGCATTTATTTTATCTCCTTATAATTCATCACATTAATATACATTTTTTTTATTAAAAAACAAAAACTTATTTCCATAACATTACTTTTACAGCTCCATCTCTAAATGTAGCCCCTGCTCCATTTCCTGATGATGGAAAATTAGAGCCTACTAAAGTCTGAGTGTCACCAGGCTGTATCATTACCTCTGTTTTGCTAATATAAGTACTGCATCCATGAGCATGACTATTACCTGTATCTGTATCCATTTCTGTAAACCATGTTATGTCGCTTTCTGGAACAGAATCTCCTAAACTACCGCTTCCTTGTTCTGGAGCAAAATAAACAAGCGCTAAAGTGGGAAACGTATTAAGATTATGAGTTATTTTCATAGGAGGTTTAGTGTGAACTACAGTTTCAGACCAGTCTAAAAATAACCATCCACTATTAAAGTCAGGAGCAGGTAATAAACCACCTACAGTTGAAGGAAGTGTTTTTTTCTTTTGCTCTGTCTTAACACTAACAGTGTCATTTATGCTGACATATTTAGCAGTTTTATCTTCAAGCCAACCATTTTCACTACATATTTGCAATGCATAGCCATCGTCCTCTGTAGACTTAACTACCTTTATATCTCCTTCTTTTCCTTCTGTATTAGCACCTTCTTCTTTTAATTGGAAGTTGTTTGTACTTTTTGCTAAATCATTTAAATCTTTATATATCTTAGTTACAGCTCTATTAACCTCTAA
>Ga0098041_1000245_pt1 | contig 22175 bp, 13 predicted proteins | sample 8_EtaG_FD_77066 | JGI IMG/M metagenome (GOLD analysis project Ga0098041, IMG submission 77066) | Marine viral communities from the Subarctic Pacific Ocean - 8_ETSP_OMZ_AT15162 metaG | ecosystem: Environmental > Aquatic > Marine > Oceanic | place: Pacific Ocean | collected 2015-01-08
ATCATCGACCCGAGTACTGCAAGTTCGACTTCTTTAAGTACAAAAGATTATTACACTGACTGGAAGATTGAGTTTCGTCAGTACTACCTACCAGCCGACTGCATCGAAGTTCTTGGGATTGTAGATCGTGGATTAAAAGTACCAGTACATTCTGAAAGTAGCAGTTCCATTACTACTTCAGTAAACACTGCTCCAGATCGTGGCAGAATCCTATTCATCGATTCAGCGAAAGAAGAACAACTTTACTTGGACCGAGATAGTTCAGGTGACCCAGTGATTGGCATCGAGGGTATGCCTATCCACTTGTCAGCTCCTATGGTTCCTCCAATGATTGTTGCAATTACTTCTAGAGATGAATCACAAACAGATTCTAGAAAACACGCATCATTAATTGCTGGCGACACATACGAGTACTGCTACACATTTGTTTATGCCGGTCTTGAGTCTCCACCGTCTCCGGTAACGAGAGTTACATTACCAAGTTCTGATGGAAATGCTTCAGCCGAGTACTACCGCACAACAATTGCAACAGAAGCAGTAGAAGGAGACTTCAGGCGAGAAGGCACATTTGGTAGAACAGACAATGATATAGCATCCCGTGGTTCTGACGATGAATCGTCTACTTATGACACCGACACAACCCGCAGAATGACTGGTCGAATCAAACGTTTTTATCGTCGAAAAGTGATGGAAAATAACGACTCTACTGTCACAAATATGGTTCGTACCACAGGTAAAACACCATCGGAAACGGCAAAGGTTGTGACACAGTGGCAGGGATACCAAAGGTGGTTGCACATCGGTGATCATTTTACTGACGGGTTCGTCTACGACATAGGCAAAAAACAAGAGGATTTTGCTGCTGCTGGTGCCACAAGAGAAGATTTTCCACAGGAAATAGCGGAAGGCACGCCCATTCTTGGTTTTCCTCAGTCTCATTTTCTTGAGTGGGGCTACTGGACATACCACGATGGCGAGTTGTCGAAAGTAAAGGTTCTTGATGAGTCTGGACCACGACAAACCATCAGAGTGTACCGTCCCCCCAGCGAAGACATGGATGTAGAGATTCGTTACCTTTCACGTCCAAAACGCCTTGTAGCGGACGCTGACACCCCTGAATGGCCAGTTCAGTACCACCATCTTTTGGTTTACATGGCGTTGGCAGACATTTGTTTGCAACACGGTATGGCAACCCAAGCCCAGTTGTACGAACGTAAATCAGTGGAGTTGTTGGATCGAATGAAGCAGAAGTATCTCGCTCGTACCAACAGAAAATATATTCGTCGTGGGTTCGATAGAACGCTATTTGCTGGTGAACGGTTTGGCGTTCCAACAAAGGTTTGATTGATGAATACTACTACTCTTCAAACTTTTAATCTTCGCGGGATGGATGAACGGTGGATTGTTGATCCACAAGACGCTCTGTACATTCAGGACATGTTTTGGACATCAAATGACTCCTGGCGAACGTCTGGAGGGTTCTCTCAAGTATTTGAACCTACTCCGATCACCATTGAAGAAGATGGCAGCCAACCTGTTGCAGGTAACGAAGAGACTAGTTCAGAAGCAGTAACTTTCGATTTGTATTCAACAATCAATTCTATCCATTGGTTTGCTCAACACAATGGCGCTCGTCAATGGTTGATCTATGAAGAACAAAACTACAAGTATAATGCAGACACTGGAACTGTTATTCCAGACGGAACGCTAACTCTCAATGTGTTTGATGGGTCAAAATCAAAACCACATTCTTTAGATCCATTGACTGAAAAGCCATTTCGAACACTTCGTCAACACCGTAAACCTAATCAAGATTATTCTGGAAATGCTCTTACAAAAATAACAGATAGGTTTGATCAACAACTTTCTGTTCGTACACAATCACAAACCTATGCCGGTCGTATTTATTTGGTAAATGGCTCTGATGAAGCATTAGTTTTTGATGGAGATTATTGTGAAAGAGCAGGTTTTGTATCAAGACCTCCATCTCCAACAGGAAATCCAACTGAGTTTGGTGACAGTACAAACTATGTAATGGCTCAAGGCGATCCAGACGCAAAAGCAAAAGCTGATGAAACTAAGGATTTTAGTGCTGCTTTAGACGCTGACATAGAAATGGAAGGGCCTAAAAAAAGTAGGGGTTTTTACACTCTACACAGAGGCTTTCCGTATTGGGGTTTAGGCTCTTATAGTGATGCAGAAATCGGAGCTGGAGGGTATCGATTTAAGCCTACATCTCCGTCTACACCATTGCATTCTCTACATGAAAACAATGTTGGATTGAGGCTAAACTATTATTCATTAGAACAACTAAACACTAGACGGTGTGGGTTTCAATACCGTGTGACATATGTAAACGAACGTGGCCAAGAGTCTGAACCCTCCTTAGCGAGCGGTATTGTTTTTGTTGATAATGGTAGAGGAAATCCAGACAAGACACGACACGGCAAGGGTATGATTGGATTGCAAATACCAATCGGTCCAAAAGAGTGCGTAGCACGAAGAATCTATAGAACTAGAAACGTTTATGATTCAACAGGAAACTTGTACTCAAAAGGGGATCAACGATCATTTTATTTTTTAAGTGAAATCCAAGACAACATGAATACGATGTTTATTGATGGACATCCAGATACAGCTCTTGGTCCGTTGCTTGATGTAGAGTCTTTAGGTAATTTTCCAGCAAGAACAAAGTTTTTGGCCGTATTCAAAAACACAATGTTTGCTTCAGGAGAGGAACTCAATGAAGTTCGCTACTCTGCTCCATTGTTCCCAGAAAGTTTTCCCATCAATAATATTCTTTCAGTTGGTGATGATGATGGAGGGCCAATCACTGGAATGAGAGCAACTAAGAATGCTTTGGTTGTCTTTAAAAATCGTGGGATTTACCTAATAAAAGGTGACCCAGCAAACGGTTTTTTCACTCAGACATTGAACAAAGATATCGGATGTATTGCTCCAGATTCGATTACTGAGCTTCCAAGTCTTGGTCTTGTTTTTCTTAGTAACAGGTCCATATATCTTCTTGAGGGCGCTCTTGAAAATACTGGAAGTATCACTGGTGTGGTGAATCTTGGTACTGAAATTCCCAACCAATTGGAACGTATAAACTCCTCTGCTGCTATTCGTGCTTCTGCAGCCGTGTATCAGCGCGACAAAGAGTATTGGTTGTCGATTCCAATCGATGGCTCAAGCAAAAACAATATGTGTTTGATCTACCATTATGAGGTTGGTTCCTGGAGTGTCAGACCAAACTTTCCGATTGACTGCATGGTTACGAGTAAAGATCACAGAGGTTACTTGTTTTTTGGAAGCAATGATGCTGAAAACAGCAATCAAGCAGGTCTTTTAGTTTATTCTAGAGGCTACGATACAAAAGGATCAGAATCGGTTTTACCAAAGTATGAAACTGTTTCTAATGACTACCAAAGTGTTTTTAGTACATTTAGGCCAGCATACGTGATGCCATACGTCGTGGGCTATGGAAACAACAATATCAGCGTTAACTACCGAGTAAATCGGTCCATAAATGAATCTCGAGCAGTTGGTCAAAAATCAGATCAGCAAGATCCAAATGAAAGCTATCCGGTTTATGGAGAGGCTGTTTTTGATAAAGACACATGGGTATCTTATCGACCCACTGTTCTGCGTTATGACATTTCAACAACCGATAAAGGTCCGGTCAGAGAACTGTCTGTTTCTTTTTCTGGCTCTGACGGAAACAAAATAGAAATCATTGGATACGACATAGAAGCGAAAGTCGGAGAGCAGCGCAACATCAAGCCACTCAATAAAGCTCTACGTTCAAGCAGGAGATAAAATGGCCTGGAAGTTCAAACAAGAGTTGGTTCGTGATGGCGATATTGTTGAGCCGTCCGAGTTCCGTATCAACATCAATGAGTACGCATCGGAAATTAATGGATATTTAGATTCAGACAATGTTGGTAAAAATGCAATTACCATTTCTGACGTGAAAAGAGATTCGTTCACTGAAGTTGTTGGAATGAATACTAATCTTTCCAACTCTTATATTTTCAATCATGAAGAATCTGGCTGGCAAAAAGAAGCACACAAAAAACTTGATAGCCAAGTTTCAGAGTCCATGTTCTATATTGAGCCACTTAGCGTTGCGGATATGCCTACCGGCACGAAACCTTATGATGATACAGCTGTAAAAGAGTCATTACCTAGATGTGAGTTTGACTCTGATCAGGATGGATTGATTATTTGTGAGTTTTCTGGTTGGGTGCAATGGTTACAATCATCATCACATCCAGAATATATTCAATCGGCTATTGGTTATGCAGACACTGACAACGAATACTGGGCGCCGACGTATTCGTATTTTGCGAAACAAAATAAATGGTTCAAGCTTTCGTCTGCATATATTCTTTGCTCAATGTGGAGAATCACGGTGAATGGTCAATCTGTGGCTGAGACTGGTCCACTTGGAAATGAGTATGATTCACATCCAATATATCTTTGTGGAACAACTCCAGTAGTCAAATCAAAAGACAATATTGCACAACTAGAAGCAAGATTTGTTTGGTACTCTCCTGGCAGAAACCACTTTATTGAAGCGTCTGGATGGGCGCCAAGGGGCGTATCTGGAAATATTATTGGTGAGGACAGTACGCTCACTTGGCGACGTGATTGTACTTTACACAGCCCAAGCATGCATGTCATTTACAGGAAGAGATAATGCCAAAGATCAATACAACTTCTTTTAAGGAAGGCGATGTCATTCGTAAATCCGACATCACTTCTGTAGCGGATGAAATTGAATCTATAGATACTGCTCTTGATGAAGACAACATCAGAGAAGAAGGTCTTGATCGACGTGTATTTGATGCTCACCCGTGGACTATTGATTCTAACGAACCGGTAGAAATACGAGAACGAGTTCTTTTGCCCAGACAAACTTCTTGGGGTTTTGTAGAGGCCGCAGGTAAAATGGTTCGTAGCGCACACGGTGTGTATCCTCAAATTCACATTCCATGGAACACCTTAAATGACAGCAATATAATAATACGATGTTCTTTTTTTATAGATAGTAAAAACAGCGACATGAGCCTACTTGATGTAAACGTTGGAAATGATGATTGGGAATTTGGTCTTCATGTGACTCACCCAGATCAAAGTCCAGACGCTGGATTGGTTCTTTTGCCATCTGATGTTTTATCAGGAGGTATATGGCCATATGCCCGAATTGGCCTATCTAAAGCTTTCCAGCGTGATTCAGAGATAGGTGGTGATGGAGAAAATGCGCCAGGAGCTTGGTATCAGCATGCGTTTACAAAACGGTCTCAAATATCTCAATCTGTGACGCTTGTTTATCATGCACACGCTAGGGTTTTAACTGAGTCAGTTCCAGATGTGAATATAGATAGAAGCCATCGATGGGAAGGCAACGGAACTGCTAAAGTGACTTTGGCTTATCGGTCGAGATATTTGGTGGAAGGTCTTAATGGTGTGCATATCAGAGGTATGAACATTTCATATCAAAAGTTCAGGAGATAATGTGGGCTTTACATGGGACACAAGTGGTTTTGGTAAAACCTTAAAAGCAAAAGATTTGAACGATGGTTTTGATGCAATTGAAAACTTCGTAAATGAAGGAATCGGATCAAAGGAGTTCAAAGACCCTGTTGATTACACAGGCCCATCCAGTGATCCTTTTACTAAAGAAGGGTTTTTGGGTTCAAGTAAAATTTATCGTCCAGAATTTTATGGTTCTCCATCCCCAAGAATGATGGCAGTAAGCGGCCAAACTCATTTTAGAGAAACTCCTTGGGCTTGGGATAAATCAGCAGTATTTAATCCCAACATAAGTGGTGAGGGATACATAAGTATTCCAGGCTGTACGTCTACAATAAAATTACGACATAAAGCTATTGTTAATATAATGACGAGTTTTTATTGTTTTGAGTGGGGAGGTACGAATAAAACATACGACAGAGAGCCTATTACGGGTGGGTATGAAAATAAATCGGCTGGATATGTTCAATTGTCTGTCAGTGGAGAAAGAGAAAGTGCCACGACTCGGCAGATATTTACATCAATGGTTGACCCATTAAATACATCCTGGGAAACTGGCGATGGGTACACTGGTTTCACTGCCGCAAATGGTTTTCTTTTTCACCCAATGATTGGAAGACATCAACACTCAATCACATATCAAAAAGAATTAGAAGCGGGCATTCATGATGTTGGTTTGATGTTCAGGGCGTCTGCTCAAGAAATTGATAATGATTATTTTAGAAATTTTACTGATTCGTCATTAAATTATGGACTTGAGGATGCAGAAATGCCTGAGTTTCCTCGAAACAAGTACGTGTTTTTCCAAGCCCGAAACTTCATTGTAGACGTTTACTATCTTGAAGATTCACTGGAATGATTTTTGAATCCTGTTGAATCATGAGATAATCATTTCCGAGGCACAAAATGGCAGACTACGACAAGTACTATGAATCAGCAAGTAAGACGGGAGCAGCCGAAGGCCAAGCTGCTGGCCGCGCCAAAGGTGGAGCAAAAGGTGGCGCAATTGGCTCTACTGCCGGAACGGTAATCGGTGGAGCTCTTGGTCTTTTTGGTGGTCCTGCAGGTGTTGCTGCTGGAGCTGCGATTGGTGGAGCAGTAGGTGGTTTTCTTGGTGGAGCTATCGGCGGCAAAAGAGGCGCTAAGAAAGGCAGAAGTGCTGGACGAGAAAAAGCACAAAGGCAAGCCGCTAAGGGATTTCAAAAGGACTGGAAGGCTAAGAAAAAGCGTCAGGTTGCTGCTGAAAGGCAAGCAAGGGCTAATGTAGAGCAATCAAATCTACTTGCCCGAATGCAGGATGACGATCAAATGTTGGCTTCATCAATGAGAGAGGCCCCGGTGACCAGTCGTGGTAAGGGCCAATTTGATCGTTTTGAACAAAGAACATTTGGGTAATCGACGTGGCTGAAGAATATGATCAATACCCTTGGGATCATCCAACGATGCCTGGGAAGTGGTATAAAAAGCAAAGTCCAATCAAGGCGAAAAAAATGGCTGAAACCGAAACAAGCAAAGAAACAAAAGAAAAGACCAAAAAGGACGAAGTTACTGGCGATGAGTACGTTTGGTCGGAAGCCAAGGGGGGGTTCGTCAAAAAGACAATGTCTCCTGAGTTGTACAGGCAAGAAAAAGCAGCCCAGAGAAGGCAGGCCGCAATTGCTGGTGGTGCTGGTTTAGCCGCTGAAGCACTTCAGTTTGGTATTGGTGCAAGCGTTTTTGGTGACCCAGCGATCAAAGCAGCGGGTCAAGAGAAGGCGAGGCTTGCGGCTGAACTCAGGAAAGGCCCTGATTACCTCACAGAGGCTGAGAAACAAGCTCGCAGGGAAGCTGGCCTTGCTCCAGTACAACGCAGGGCAGAAGCCGTTCAGAGGCGCGCAGAAAAGGTTGCTGCATCAACTGGGGATGTTTCAGTTCGTAGTTTGCTTGCTGCTGGTGAGACAGGAATTGCACAAATTCGTCAACAAGCACTTGAGACTGAGGCCGATATTGCAAAAGAGGACCTCACTCGTCAGCAACTGAAAGAGCAGCAAGACGAGAAGAGGAGGCAAGGCATTGAAGAAGTAGATGCAATGATGTTGGAACTTCGGAACAAATACATCCGCGAGCCACTGCACAAGTTTATTTCCGATGCTGGAAAACTTGCCGGAACTATGATGGCCTACGCTCCTGCGAAGAGCATCGATGAACAAGTTGCTGAACTAAAGAAACAGAAGGTCTCCGAGCAAGAAATCGCGGAGTTCATTCGGCTTGCAAGACGGGCTGGTCCACGAAGAGTTGAGAAGTTGTTCAATAAAGCCCTGGGAACTGTGCCTGCTGCAACTGAAGCTGAAAATGAAGAGCTTGAGATGAAGAGGCAAATGGAAAGAGCAGACGAGGCCATTGCAGAGACTCGTGGAGAACGAAGAGAGGCGACTGGAGATAGAGTCGTAGCTGAAGGCACATCTATCCTTGGTATGACTGACGAGGAGGCTAGAGCAGCCAGCGGTGTAGACAAGCCGACCATGAGGGATACCTACAAAGAACTGCGAATAAATCGTGAACCTGTTCAAGCCATGCGTCTTCTTGGTCCAAATTGGGAAGATCCGAGACCAGAAAGACTTTTTAAAAAGCGAACAGACGATGACTACTCCTATGGCTTCAAAGATGGTGTCTGGACGGTGTATCGTGGAGACAAAAGCGGATCGCAATTTCCGTCAATGAAACCGTATATTTCACCGGCTACTGGTAAAGGTGTTTCGTACACTCTTGAAGAAGCGAAAAATCACAGAAATCCAAACGTTGTCGAATTGTACGACTTGGCTGTAGAAAAGGGACTGGTTGAATAATGCCTCCCCGCTCGCTAAATCGTCGCGAGTACGGGGAGTTCAAGCGGATGCTGGAACAGGCCCTTCTGGAAGTTCGTCTGCCAGCTGGCATTGTCGATACAGACAACATCATTCCAGGCTCAATCCGTCCACAAAACTGCAAGATGGATGCGACTTGGAACTTCAGGGGAAATGTTTCTGCTGGCGGTAAGTCATTAAATAATCCATCTATAGTGGACACTGACGAAGAAGAAGAAACAGAAAACGCTGCCAACATTGTAAATCAAGTTGTTGAAGTGAATGAAAGGGCCACCGTTGGAACAGCAGACATCTATTTCTTGAATGCTTTGAAACAAACCGTCACGTTGACGTTGCCAGTTGCTTCTAAAAACATTGGTCGAAAGATCTACGTAAAACGAGTAGATAAGGATCAAGCAAATATCTGCCGAGTTTTAACAGCCGAGGCAGGCAAGCTTGATGGTACAGATGGTATTGAACTTAACGTCCAAGAATCTGTTATTCTCATTGCATCATCCACTCAGTGGCATGTCTTCTCATTAGACTTCAAACTTTAGGATTCATCATGGCTCGAGTAACAGGAAAGTATGACGTTGGTTTTGAGCGTGGTGACGGCGGTTTGAAATCTGTTTTTGGAACCTTTATTGGTACTCGCCTGAAGGAAAACAAAGAAAAGTACGCTCGCGAGCTTAAGGCCGCTGATCCTAAAAACGCATACTCGATTCTCTCAGACCTTATGAAGGAACGTCGTCAGCTTGTCCAGCAAATGGGCAGGGCGCAGAGAGATGCGGTGAAAGCTGCAGCAAGCTCTGGTCCACGCACTAGGGTTGAAACTTCTACAGGTGGTTCGTTAGCTGCACAAAATGCCCTAAGAAAGGAACTTATACTCCGAAGAGACGAGGAAAAGTCACAAGTAGCAATAGGGATGAAGCTCTGGGGATCAAGTTCGATACAAACTGCCTATAATACAGCAATAGATCGTATAGGAAAATCAACAGATCCAAGAGATCAAGCGGGTCATATTGATGGTTTTGTAAAGGGTATAAGGTCAAATAAAGATATCGGGAACACCCCTGCATTGTTTGGTGTGGTATATAAAATGATTCAGGCTATCAAAAATGATAAAAATTTGCCTCGAGATAAAAAAATTATCGCTATTCAAAGACTTTCAAGCCTAACTGGATTTGTTATTGACGAGACTGTGAAAGTAGAAAACGGGGTAATATCATCAGGACTTACCCGAGAAGACCAGAAAAAGATTGATGAAACTCCTGGCGGTGGCCCCCGAAGTAAAACCGTTACTGACTTTGGGCGAAAAGTTACGTTTGACCCAAAACAAATAACAGCGGCATATAAGCCTACCCTTGACGACCTTGACGCACAGATCAAAAAGGCCAAGGAAGATTACGAAACAGCCAAACGAGAGTACAAGGGCATGATCAAAGGCCCAGACTACAACATGGCGTTGGCACCGCTTTCAAGTCGCCCATCAGCCCTTAGCCAGTCTCTCAGTAAGTATGGACGACTTCGTGAGGTTGATCCCTCGTATGCACGCGAGGCGATGGCGGCATCCGAAGAAGAAGGCAAGTTTGTGCTTCCAACTCCCTATGAAGATCTTGTATCGATTGAGGGAGCTGGAGGTAAGTCTCCCATAAATCTTATGGTAGAGGTTGCTCAAACTCTAGGAGCTATGAGAGGTCTTGGTACTATAGAAGGATTGGATGAAAGAGATGAACTTCTTGAATCTGAGGAAGGTAAATTCCCAGACTTGACTCCAGAAGATGTAGCTTTTGTAGACAGCAGTGTGTCTCGGATGCTTGCAAGTTTGAATTCACCTTTGTACAAGGGTGCAGATTACGACGGGATCAGAGAAATACTTGAAGAGTACGAAAAAGAAAAAAAATCTCCCGAGGTTATAGAATTTCCAGAGCTTAAAGTATTTGTTGCCAATAAACTGGCTGATGAAATGAGTGCGTGGGAAGGCTCTTTAAACCAAGACAGAATTATTGATATGTCTAAAAAGGATAAAGCTGAAATTCGTGTGGCTGATTCGATTCGTGAATCTCAAGCAGCATACGATAAGTTTTTGCAGACGAGAGATGCAGAACAATATCGATCTGAGATAGCAAAAACGTACAGTGATCTTCTCAACACGCCTGCAGAGCAGAGAGGCTTGGTTGGTGACGCATACCTGAATGAGATTGAGCGATACGAATCTGTTGATCCTTCACGGCGATTGCCAGAAGAGTTGAACTTCAAGCTTCAAGGTCTGCTTCTGGCTGCAGATGAGATTGCAACTAGAGGTGTATTGAAACCTGGATACAAGGGCGAACTTCCTGAAGCTGTGCCTGCGACAAAACCAGAAGAACACAAAGGCGATGTTTTTGGAGATACAACCGGAATGGAAATCGAGAGGCCTTAAAATGACACCTAGAGAACAAGCAAAACAAGCACTATTAGCAAGGTTGAGTGGAAAAGCTCCTCCTCCTCCAACGGATACGGAGGTTGTTGCCCGAGGTATGCGTACAGCGCCTGTTGTAAAAGGCGTAGGTCAACGATCAATTGAGGCTGATTTAGTCGAAGATATTTACGGTGAACAAGCGCGCAAAGAAACGGGCGGGTCGATGGATGTATTTGAACAAGTAGATCCACGTTCACAATTTACGGAAGAAGAAGCTGAACAGTATCTTGCTGGAGAAAAAGAAATCACGTTGCCTGGCACTGATACGACTCACCGATTCGGCTCACCAAAAATGCCGTTAGCCAAGCGTGCGCTCACTACATTGACGGATGAAGATATTTACGAGATAGCTGAAGATCCCACTTTTCCTGAATCGTGGCAGTCTTCAGAAGATTTGTCGTACTCTCCTATGTCTAGCCCTACTGTGCGTAATGTTTTGATGCAAGAATATGGAATAAACTACGCCAATGAATACCCAAATATGTCCCGAATTGAAAGAGCAGGGATTTTGAAAAGGGCTAGGGATTTGTCTTTAAGCGAAAAGAGTTTTCAACAAACAGCCAGACCTGTACTTGAAAAAGCCGGTGAAATGGCTGTTGAAGGTGTAAAGGCAAAGAGTGCGGTTGAGGCTCCATACCGTACTGCAGTGAAGGAATACGGCATCCCATACATTGTAGAAAAATATGGTGATCTTAAAAACTTTTTTGAACGAGTCGGTCGCCTTGAGCAAACAGAGGCAGAGCTTGAACAACTTCGAAAAGATATGGAGTTACTGAAAACTCAAACAACAGACACAGTTTCTGACGGAATAAAAGACACGGGAACGACAAGACCTTAGTAGTACCAACCAAGCGGAGTGAACGTGGCTGAACAACTGGACAATACAAAAACTGATGATGACTGGATCAGAGATTTTTTGGACAGTCCTTCAGATACAGGCCCTTCTCAAGATCCTGTTGCAAGCGTGGGGAAAATAGAAGATATTGACTCCATTGTTCCAACTGTAGAGGATTTTGGATCTTTAGAAGGAGTAGAAAGATATATTGAGCCAGCAACACCTCAACGTAGGCTTTCAGCTTACAATGAACAGGTCAATCAAAGAGCTGAAGGGTTTTTTCACGAAGGACAAAGTTACGAAAAAGCTCAAATAAAAGCCAGAAAAGAAACTAAAAATTCGTTTCACATAGACTTATTTGAACAAGAATTTGAAGACCCAACAGAATTTGAAACTGGTTTAGTATCCGCGACCAGTAGAGCTCTTGGAAGACGCAGAATTGATATCAGTGCTGACGACCCAGAGTTTGAGGCTTTAACGTTTAGTGAGCAACAAGCTTTGAGTCAGCGTAAAGCTGCTGATAAGTACCAACGATTTATTGAAGAACACGGCCATGGTGGAGTGCTTGCCAAAGTGTGGGCTGGCTCAAGCGAGGAAATGTCTGAAGAGCAAGCCAAGCAGGCGGGCATCGGTATCAAGAGACAAGAGTTTTTTGGACGAGACCTCAAAGAGGGCGTCGATCCTGAAGTTGCGTTTTTAGATGATCCATATGTGCCTTACGGAATTAAAAAGATTCCTGATTTGGCTGAACGTGCTGTCATCAAACTTGGTATTGAAAACATGTTTGCTCCTCTTCTTTTGGAAGATGATGAAAGAGAGGCATACATACGAGAAACTCGAGCTTCAATCCCAACGGCTAATTTTGAACAAATCATAAATGTAGTTGAAGATGCTGAAGAAAGAGGTCTCTCAGATGAGCAAATCAAAGACCAATTTCGATTTGAAATAGGAGGATTGCTGCAGATTCAGGCTTATGACGATCTGCCGAGCAGATTTCAAATGAATGCTCCCTCCGTAAAGTTATTTAAGGAAGCAATCAAAAACAATCGAAATCAATTCAATATGGACAGTGAGTTGATGGCGAATGCCGTTGCAGCTGTTGATGAGAAAAAGTCTGATAAAGAAATTCAAAAACGTTTGAACTTCGTTGCTCTCGGCGCGCTTCCTGACTCAATGCTTAAAGGCATGGTTCCATCTACGGATGATTTAGTTAATGAAGCAGTCAGGGCGGCTAGAAGAGCAATCCTTTCTAAGGGTGAGCCTGGTGAGGCAGCTCGAGTTCTTGAAAAGGCTTTTGGTTCTCTGCAGTTCACAGAAGAAAAAATGGGCGATGAAATCGTAGTCGTTGAGAGTACGATTGGTAAACTTTTTAGAATGCTTGGAGTATTCACTGAAGGTGTTGCTGAAGCAGATTTAGGCCCATTGAGTATGACCCCGGCAAGTCGTGATTTCGCCAATGAACTTGGTATTCGTGATCCAGACTCTACTTGGTTGGCCAGAGCATTAGGAAACATCGAAACAGGAAATACAGGATTTACTGTTCATTACACGAATGAAGCAAGAAAACGTGGGTATGAAAGAGGAACCAAGGAGTACCACGCTTATTTGTTAGTTGGTACGGTGTTGGACTTTTTTGTTCCGTGGGAGAAATTCCATCTTCAAGCCGTGACTACGCCGACAAAGTCCGTTTGGCGTGGTGGTAGAATGGTTAAAACCATGAACGTAAAAGGATACAGGGGTCAGGCATTTTTGAGTGCCGTAAGTCCGTTCTGGTATGACTACGTTTATAAGGTTGCTCAAGATGCCGAAATGGCAGCCGACGCGATTAAAGTGAGAGTTGGGGATGACACTCCAACGCTTAAATCAATGAAGACGTTGATTGAACAGGACGATTTAGCACAACAGGCAGTCGCTAAAGGAGAACCGGCTCCAGTAGATCCTGTCGGTATTAAAATCGATGCCCTATCATACCAACAACGCAGAGTAGCATCTGAAGTCTTAAACAAGATGGAAGAGGGCATGGCATTTGATGATGCCTTAGACTTAGTAAAAGAAGAGTATAGACCTGACTTGGCCGAAACTACTGCTCATGCAGCTGAAGTCATTACTGAGCATATACTTCACACAGAAGAAGCAGCCCTTTTTCAACGGACCAAGGAAGACGGTGGAGTCTTACCGTTTGAGTTTGATATTCAAAATCGTCGTGTTCTTAGGGCGGGCGGTTTGAATCCAGATGAAGTCTATAGAATGGTAGCTGAACAAGGTGCTGAAAACACTTCTAGATATTTACAAGGCTTGAAGGTGATGGCTTTTGTTGGTGATCAACAAATCATTTCCCTTAGAAACACTCCTGAATATCTTGGCGTTAAATCAAAGCTGAAAAAGTTAGTCGATGATGGCGAACTGACATGGCAGGAAATGACGACGCTACTGTCTGTGATGGAAACCAGGGCCATGAATGAGGCGGCTGGTGGAAGATCTAAGATCAATACACCAGAACAGTTTTTTGGTCAGTTTAAAATAAAGAAATCAAAAACTAAAAAAGCTGACGGTACTGCTGGTCCAACACAAACAAGAATGACCGTTGGTCAGTTGATGGACGTTGAACAAGCAAATGTTGCTGGTTTCGTTTCAATGTTCCAAAAGGGAGACTTCATTCGTCTTTTGGACAATGATGCTGAAATGCTTGTTGATTTGATGGGCAAATCGTTTGTATCTGATTTCTATAAAGATCTTGATAAAGCCAAACCCGCCGCTGGTCAGGTGGTAGAAAATGTTGGCAGATCAAAGAAAATGCCCAAAAACAAACTCACAAGAGTAGGTGCCGACTACTTAGAAGTTTTACTGAGACAACAAATCAAAGGTTCTGGTACGTCTTCATTGGGCGCATCTAAAGCAAACCAGGTGGTTGGAAACTTAGCCAGTGTTTACGCTCGCATGAGAGGTCCAGCTCAAAGCTTCATAAGCAAAGAAGTGATCGGCAGTCTAGATATACGTTTGCGTCCAGATAGGTTTTTTAGAAATTCATTGATTGAGTTGAACCGGGGTGCTGGGTACTTCAGAGGTAAGAAGGCTAAAATAAACCCTGAATTTGCTGCCGAATTGAAAGAAGGTAGAAAAGCAACGACTGGTAGAAAGCGTGTTTTTTCTGACATAGATGTAGGAGATACTTACGTCAAACAGGCTCTTGGCATCAAAGAAGGTATGACCGAAATCGATGCTATCAAAGCATTCTCAAGGTCTGTTGGGTACGTTATTGGCGAGTATATGAAAATGCAGGAATCAAAATCTGCTATCGCCGGTATGGATATGATGAAAATCGGAACGGCAAGTTTCGTATCTCGAGAAAAAGCAAGGTCTATTACAAGGAAAGTGAACTCTCGCATGGCGACGGTTCTTGGCATTGAAAAAAGCTCTTTGATTTCTAAGACAAACTTTGTAGATCCTAAAAAACTTAAAAAGATGGCAGATCCAAAATCGCCTTCTACTCTTCGCTTGACTCGTCAACAAGCAGCGAACATGAAGGTGCTGCTTCGAAGGCTGTCATTAGAGCCGTTTATTGGAAAGAAAATACCTCAAGAACTCATGGGCGCTGATGCAAATTTGTCTAAGTTGTCTTTTGAAAACTATAAGTTGATCGTAGACTTTTTGAAGGATCTTGAGGCTGGTTCTTACGCTAAACAAACGGCCTATACTGAGGCGATTCCACGGTCTCTTGGATATGCCTTGCTTGGTGCATTGAAATCTGAGGTGATGAGCTACGAAAAAGTCTCTGATTTAGTCAGCGATTATATCCAACCAATACTCGATAGATTTGTGTTGGATGACCCACTTAAAAATATTCGACCCGAATATCGCGCAGTAATCGAAACATGGCTGGCTAAACTTCAAACAATCAACCGCGACATTATGATCACTATTCGGGAAGTGAAAAAGAAAGATCCCGATGCTGCTATAAGTTTGATTTACGAATCACTGCGTGAACAGCTCACATTTGCGTTTGACCCTGATTTAGTTGATATTTTGGTAGGTACTCCAGCTGATTTTCCTTATCCTGGCGCAAAAGCCAAAAAAGGTATTGTAGATATTCTTAATGAGTTTACTGAAGCAGAAATAGGTCGCATAAAACAGTTGGAAAAATCAACGAAAGATGAAGGGTTAGATCCGCTTGTTTTTGAAACAAGAGAAACAGCTTTTGGAATGGATGAAATATCTACTGAAAACTATTCTTTTTCCTCACTGACTCCCGATCAACTGAAAACTATTTATGGATTACCTGAGTCTCCAACTAAACCCGTCAGTATCCTTCAAGATGGAGAGTCAAGAATTGGATTTTTGACTAAGAGTTCCACACAGCAATTACTGTCGAAGTTGGTTTCAAGATTTAATGAAGGCTATTACGGAATATCTGAACAAGTCAATACAGCATTGGCCGTACTTGAAAGACATTCAACCGAATCTGGATTGAGCGCCCAAGCTGTAAAAGCTATGCCTGAAATAGAAAGGTATGAGCTTGCATCTGCTTTATACACTATTCAAACTCAATTACAGAAAAACAAAACACTTGTGGTTGAATCTGGAACAAACATATTAGAATCGTTGGGTGGAAAAACCCTTAATCTACCTAAAAATGTAGATGATGTAGATAAAGCAAACGCATACAAGTTGTTTGCTCAAGGCAAAGAAGGTTGGAGAGAACTGTATAAGTATCTCCCTCGCGAAGGTGCCGAAGCCATAAGTTTAGAAAGAGGCACCGATTACAGCCCAGGTGTTGCATTTTTAGAAATGGTCGCCCGGATGATGGCAAGAGAACGTTTGATGGGGATGTATGATGATCTCATCAGAGTTGGTATGCCCGGTGTTGATGATTCAGTATATAAACTTCCTAAAAGGAACATTTCGTTAACTGGGGCTGTGCATTCTATTGACGCAAACACCAAGTTTCATGGTCGTGTCAAAAATTATATGGACTTAATTTTTAGAGAGTCTAGAGACGTGAGGCAAGAGTTTACTGTTGATCCTGAAGAAGCTCCAGTCACTTTAATGCCCAGACAACCAAGGCTTGAAGGGGTTCCTTATGAGTTTGCTGCTTTTGATGAACCACTGAGTAAAACAAAATTTAGGGGTAAAGACACTGACTTTATGGATATGCGCGCTGAAATAGCCGCAGAAGAAGTCTTGGCTCGTTTTGGTTATCGGACCCGTAAAAGCGCACAAGATGCTTATATTGACTATACGTTCCCCGATGGATCCACTGCGTTTATCCCAGAAGCAATAGCAACTGCTATTGATGACGCAATAAAAAGAACTGCTCCAATAGGTCAGGCCAAAGGTGGTCGTGCTGCTAGAGCTTTAGCAATAGAAAAAGTTGGTGCGCCATACTTGGATGAGTTGGAAGCTGATAAACCGTTTCTACAACAAGAAACTGGTCGTAAGGTTCAAACTACAAAGCGAACAATGGCTAGTGCAGTTACGACGTTGATTGATTTATTTCCAGTGAGTATCAATCACATCAAGCGTGGCGTTACTACCGGATTCGTTATTCCTAATGCTGGATACTATGTAGCGAACTTTGTGGGTGGTGCTTTGCAGTTGGTTACTGGAGCAGGTCCAATAGCAACTACTAGAATGGTTTTAAAGCACCCGAAGATGGTTGGTGCTGTTGTTGGTAGGATGTGGGGAGATGGAACTCACAAGCCATTTGGTAATGTCTTAATCGTTGCAAAAGACGGGACAATTTATTCTGCTGATCAACTTGCTGACATGGCGATCTTGTCTCGACTGAAATCAAGTTTGATTCAATCTGAAACAAAACGTGCCATGTCCGATGACGTGAATCAATACATGCGATTGAACGAAAACGTGCTGAATAAAGCAGGTGACACAATCAATTCCATAAATGATTTACTTGCAGAAACGGCCACTGCTTTAGATAACTTTTACCGAGTCTCAGTATTTGTAGACCAAATTGTAGAAAAAGGTGCGACTCCAGCATCAGCAGCGGCATTGGCTCGCAGAGTAGCGTTTGATTACTCGGCATTGACTGATTTTGAAAAGAATGTAGTTCGTCACTTTATTATTTTCTACAGTTACATGAGAAAGAACGCCGACCTTTTCTTTGATACTTTGGTCACAAAGCCATGGAACATTACTAATCAACTGCGACTTTCAAGAGGATTGCAACAATCAACTCTTTCAGAAGACCCAGAAGTAGTGGTCAATAACTGGACCAAAGATAGAATCGGGTGGGGCCACAGCGCGCTTAGAAATCAAGCGATGGCTGGCGATAAATTTACGATGCTTCCAATGACTCCATTGATGGATACATTGAATCTTTTATTAGATTTCTATGATGGTGCGCGTGGTGATGAAGAAGCGCAGCGGATGTTGTTGACAAAGGTAGCGCCTTGGGTTCAAGCGCCGTTTGTTGTTGGTACTAATTTTGATATTTTTTATGGACAGTCTTTAGATAAATTCAACCAAGTTCCTCCATGGCTTGTTGAGTGGGATCTTGCAGTTACCGGTGGTCAATTGTACGAACTATTTGAGATTACTGAGCAATATAAAAGTAATCCACGCTCTAGACTGGTTGAAGGTGACGAGCATCGTCCGTACTACAATGCAGGAAATGGACGAGCTTGGTGGATATTCAGGAACTTGATTCAAGTCCCTGGAGCTGGACGTTCAATGTCTTGGATGACTCAACTTGATCGTTCTGACGTAGGAATCATGGAGGGCATTACTGATATTCTTCGCAATGCAAGGTTATCTGCAGAGGAGTATGGTATCGCTTCTGAAAGAGACCGAGACTTCAAAGAAGGAGACTTGGAAAGCGTTCGGGTCGGTTTTACTCGATTTGAAGAACTTCTTGGTGTAGGAAACGTCAGAACCCAAATTATTCCTACAAAAGAATATGTCCGTGATAAACATTTTCAGAATATGAAGTATGAAGAAAGACGCCGTAAAGATTCTCGTTCTCGATATGAAGAAATTATGAATAAATCATCCTTACCTCGGGATGTCTTTAAGTAGGTCTATTCTCAAAAACATGATATTATCTTTTTGCAATACACTTCCCCCTTCCCAATTGGAGTAAACAATGTCTCAAATCCCTGCACTTACTGGCGGTCGCGCTATTACACACGGCATCGGAATGATGGTTGATCATGGGCGTGGCGCCGGTGACAAGATGTATGTCGGCGGTCAAGCTAAAGCTCAAGTTGCTGCTGGAACATCGCATGAAAACACGACAACTGAAGGCTCAATGTCTCAGTATGCTATTCCAGCCAATACGCTTGTGGCTGGATCTACCATTCGATTCTATGCTGCGGGTGTAGTTGAGGACAACAACAGTACAGATACTTTGACGATGGCTGTTCGATTCGGAACAAGTACTACAGTTACAAGCAACACTGCAGTTTTTTCCTCTGCCGCTGTTGATGTTGCTGATAGTGATATTTACTGCATGCACGGAATTATTCAAATTCGAACAGCAGGATCAAGTGGTACTGCAGTAGCCATGTACTCTTATCAAGACCCAGATGCGACAGGCACTGCTCCTAAGTGGAACTATAAGTCAAGCTTTGCTGTTGATACAACATCTAAGTTGTATTTGGACATTACTGGAGACTGGAGTGTCGCTAACGCAGACAATGAGGCTAACTCGGAAATCTTCGTTGTAGACATCGTCAACCCGTCCACTTGATTATAAACCCCTGACCTAGGAGGCTCCCATGCAGGGGTTTGCAGTAAATGATGCAACTGTGACTGGTATCAGTACCAGTTACGTTGCTGGCAAGAAGATTTTGCTGCACGAAGATAGCACTGCCGATGCGAAATCATCGGCTCTGCCATCCGCGTGCTACCTTTCTCATTTAGATTTGCAGTTAGATGAAACAGTGGGGACGGCAACGAAAGTTACAGCTTTCCTTGCGTGGGATTCAAATGGTGACGACCCAATGACTGGCGTGTCTGAAGGAAACACACTGTGGACTGGTATGACTGATACCAGCTTGCGAAACACGTCAATCGCGCTTGATGTGTGGGTCACAGCTCCAGCTGGTCAGACGACTTTAGGAAAGTGCTATTTGTGGCTGAAGACGGACGCTGGCACTGTGTCTTGTACAAAGGCCAGACTTCACTGGGCGTTGCTAGAAACCGTCTAAACCACTTCAGGAGATACCATGGGCGACTTTTATAATCGTGGAGGCGGTGGAGTAACAGCAACATCGGTCACTTCTGATGACCTCGAGATCGATGACGGAACTCTGTCTATTGATGCGACCAACAATCGTGTTGGTATGGGTACGACAGCTCCAGGAACACAACTTCAAGTTGAAAGCAACACACCCTACGTCACATTGAAAAACGACACATCTGAAAACTCAGATGGCGGTTGTGAGTCAAAGTTGATCTTTGAGGACCATGCCAATGCTTCATTGGGTCAAATTGAAGTAAGTCATAATGGGTCATCAGATGACACCAAAGGCAAGATGATCTTGTCTACCCATTCAGGGTCGTCGTTGTTGTCCTCAATTGAAATCATAGAAGGCAATGTTACAAAGATTGGCCAAGACTCTCCGAGTAGTGCTGACGTTCTTACATACGATGGTGCGAAGTGGGTGGCTGAAGCGCCTACTACTGGTGATATCACTGGCGTTACTGCTGGTGATGGTCTTTCTGGTGGTGGTAATAGTGGGGCTGTTACTCTTGCGCTTGACCTCAATGAGCTTTCTGCCGCTGCAGTAGCAGTAGCAAACGACAGCATTGCCATTATTGATTCTGATGACAATGGTTCAAAAAAGGAATCAATCGCCGACCTTGTTACCGCAATAGCAGGAACTGCCGCCTCTACAGGTCTTTCGGCATCGTCAGGTGTTCTTAGCGTCAGTGATCTTCACCCTGTTGGTGTCAGTGGTGCAGCAAACCAACTCTTAACAGATGACGGTGATGGTACAGTAACCAGTGAGTCTAAGCTTTTATGTGATGGTGCTACGACGACAATCGGAGATGGCACTGCAGAAGACAGTTATCTAAATTTTGATGGTAACGCTGTAGACTTTCGTATTGGTATTGATGACGGCACCGACACACTTGAAATTGGTAAGGGTGTCGCACATGGTACGACGCCTGCGATTAAAGTAGATAGCAACGTCAACGTACAGATTATGCACAACTCTGCTGTGGCTGACGGGGAGTTTTCTGGCGACGTTGCCGTTTTCCAGGCCGGAGAGGATCTTACCGCTGGTGAAGTGGTTTACTTTAAGTCAGATGGAAAGGTATGGAAGGCTGTAGCGACTGCCGCCGCGACTTCACGGTGCGTAGCAATGTGTACTGCGACCATTAGCGCAAATGCGTTCGGTGCGTTCCTGCTGAAAGGCTTTGCTCGCTTTGACTCTGAGTTTCCTACCTGGACTATTGGTGGTGTTTTGTACACACCGGAAGCAGAGACAAGCTCAAAGAACGTACCCGAACAGGCTGCTCCTGACAGTGATGGAGACTTTGTTCAGATCTTAGGCTACGCAATATCAGGTGATGCAGTTTATTTCTGTCCTGACAGCACTGTGGTTGAGGTCGCTTAATGGCTGATTATGAAGCAGTTAATGGCGTAACCGCAGCGAATATCGAGAAGGTAAACGGTGTCGCAAAAGCCAGCGTTCAGGCAGTGAATGGTGCTACGACACCTTCATCTGGTGCTACACAGTGGGGGTTATCTGCTGCTGATGCAGGGGTAGGGTATTGCGGAACTGATCTCACAAGTTGGACGACTTACGAAACGAAGGCGTCAGAAAGTGACGACTACCGCACCATCGCTTACGGAAAAGACGGTAGTGGGAGCGGTCTTTGGGTAGTTGGGTGGAGTCAGAATCCTCAAGAAATCATGTACAGTTCTGACATCACGAACACATCTGGGTGGAGCAACGTAAACACAGCCGGAGGTATTCACGATGTGTGCTGGGGCAACGACGTATGGATCGCAGTCGGTAACAATACGAGCAGCCGAAAAGCAGTGTACAGAAGCACAGACGGCGCCACATGGTCAGAGGTAGACATATCTGGGGTAACCGGCGTAAACACTGCAACGATCTACACGGTTGGTAGCAGCGGATCGAAGTTCATGATCGCTCAACAGGATCGACTGTACACTAGTTCAGATGGTTCTACTTGGGCATTGGCTCACGACTTCAACGATTCGCAAACACAAATCTGGGATATAAAGTACACAAACAGTACTTGGATTTTGTTGATCGGCCGAAGTGGTGGTGGTGCTGGGTCTGGTGCTTACGTTCGCACGGCAGCAGCTTCAGACGTCACAGATTGGAGCGCAGAACAGGACATAAACATTGGTACCTCTGCGCGTCGTTTTGCTGCTGGAAACGGTAAAGCAATTTTTGTTTACAGTAACGATCATCAACTGGTCACAGTTTCTGGTAAAACTTGCACTCTCGCAACGTTTACCGCAAACCAGCTACCCGAAGCAGGTTCAAGAGACATTGCCACAGACGGATCTACTTGGGTG
>Ga0098041_1000247_pt1 | contig 22053 bp, 22 predicted proteins | sample 8_EtaG_FD_77066 | JGI IMG/M metagenome (GOLD analysis project Ga0098041, IMG submission 77066) | Marine viral communities from the Subarctic Pacific Ocean - 8_ETSP_OMZ_AT15162 metaG | ecosystem: Environmental > Aquatic > Marine > Oceanic | place: Pacific Ocean | collected 2015-01-08
CTGGAGGTCCAAATATTTTAATTGTCTTCCCACGCAGCTTTTGCTTTAACAAATTTGACATCTTTATTTTTATGTTCTGATTGTTTTGGTAAGACTACCACCCAGTGTCTTGTTTGAATACCTTTAAATTTAGATTTAGGTCTTGCTCCTCCTGTTTCTAAAAATTTAGTGCATTCTTTTTCACTCCAATTGTAGCCCATTTTTTTCATAAATGATTTAAAAGTTTCTAATTTAAATCTCATTTCATTTTCATCTCTCCAAATATTACCAGAGTCTATTTGATCAAACTCAGTTGTATCTTCAACATCTTCTAAAAATCTTGTCATTCTAGAATTAAACACATCGTCTAATTCTTCTACTGCATCAAAACCTTCCATATCTTGTTTGTTAGATACTAATTCTTCTAACCAATCTCGGTAAGGATCTGGATCTCTTTTTGTTGGCTTTAACGGTCGCCAAACAATATCATAATTTAAAAGTTGTTCTCCTAACAGCTGCTGTTGGTATAATTGTTTTGTAGATAATCTTATAGATTTACCTTGAATTGGTAAAATCCAATATGGCTCAGGATATGAATTTACTTTAAGAAGTTTACCTACCTCAGGTAAAGCTTCATTAGCTCCAATTCCAAGTTTACGCTTAACGCATTCAGATGATACACAGTGCATTCTAGCAATTGATGTTTTACATTTGTAAGCATACTCTTTGTTTTCAACGCCTTTAAATATATTTTGTAATTCTTTTGGATGTAATGATTCAGAACAAACTTTAGTCATCATGTTTCTAGTCCAATCTTCGTACATAACTGGATCTGGATTAATTTTTTTTGCTAATACTGCTACGTTAAACATAGCATCATTTCGACCTTCGCCTTTGACAACTTTATTTTTCATAAAATTTACGACACAAGGTGGATAATCTTTTGTTGAATCATCTTTAAATATTTTAAGTTTCTTAAATGAATCTGGAGTAAGTCTAAACTTGCTTACAAATTTATATAAATCTTCTATTTTTATTGAGTTACCTTCATCATCCATAGCAACTCTTGTTGGTGTTTTTGCTTTTTGGTATGGTAAGTTTACAAAATTACCTTTTCTTTTTTCATCCCATTTTTCAGGTGTTAAATCAACTTCATCTTGTGCAGGAAAAATATCAGTTGTGGTATCATTAATTCCTAAGTCTGATGCTATTTCAATTAATTTTTTACGCATTGAAGATGCTGCTACAACACCTTCAATGAATATAATTAGATGGAGTCCGTTGGACTTTGATCTGAATGGTACGAGTGGGTATTTCCTTTTCCGAATTGTCGATATAACTTCCTTATGCTGTATATTATAACGATCAACATCGATGACCCCCCAACTGCATGTATTATCATCTCTAATGGGAACTGATCCATAGTAAGCTTCTCCTTTTAAATGTTGTTTCCAATGATCCTTAGTCATTGGTTTAGGTTCAACCCAATGTTTAAATTCTGCTTTCCCTTTAGAATTTTTATTTCCAGTAGGAGCCGAACATCCAAAATATGTAGATGAGCCCTGGAAGAGTTCTATAAACTCTCCCAGGGTATTGTCAAGTAGGTCCATGTTAGAATGGAGATTTTTCTACTTGTTCTTCTTTGTTGTGGTTTGCTCTTACAGCACCTTTTTTACAACTTGTGTAAAAATCAAACGCTGCTTTAATTGTTTCTTCGCTCTCCACTTGTCCAGTATGCTCTATCTCCCAGCCATACCATGAACCTAAATTGTTTTTCTCTAAAACAGTTTTAAGTCTATAGTTTTGGGTAAATGGTGCAGGTCTAAAAAAACCTTTACCATCTTTTTTCTTGGCTCTGAGACTCATCATCATTGAGTTCCACTTCTTAGATTTTTTTCTTTGAGTGGATTTCATAGTAATCATAGCTGTTGATGATTTTTCTGGTTCAACCACTAAAACATAGTGTGAAGCAGTCTCCTCAACATAGTTACCATTCTCAAGACGATCTTTGCCGTCATCTCCTCTGGTTGTTTTTGACATAATATCCGAATCAGCCGAATAAACATTTACAGGAGCTACTGCGCCCTTATCTCTGTCTTTCCATTCGATATACTCCAACTTATAAAAACAAGGGATTACATTAATACCCTCAGCGCCATTATAAAGTTCATCGGTTACTGTGTTGTAAATCATCCCTGGTCTTGCTTCAGCTATAAACTGACTATCTCCTTGAGTGACTTGTGGAGATAATTGACCAAGAACTTTAAGGAATGGTAATGCTAAACTTTTAGAGTCTACATTATCAAAACCTTCATCAGCGAATTGCTCAATATTTATATTAGCAACTGCACCGGCTTCTTTTTTAATCGATACTTCGTTCGATTGTCCGTCTTTTAGTTTCATATGTTACCTATTATTTATTTGTTATTTTCGTTTTATTTGCGATGTACACACCGAACAAATCAAAAGGTAGTTCTTTACCACCTTCAATCTGCTCTTTAACAAAAGCCTTAAGAGTCATAGGCTCAACTTTTTCTTTTTTATTATAGTTGAATCCATGTTCTTCACAGACTTTTATTAATTCAGAGACTTGGTTGTCTTGCCCCCTGTTAAAAGAAGCAGTGACCGTATTTTTAATAAGGTCCTCAAACCCTCCAGTTCTTAACCAACCGAAGGCTTCTTCAACTCTTGATTCAGGAATTTTTGCTGCATAGAATGGTTTTACTTCTACAGTAGAACCATCACTTAATTTCAACAAAGATACACCAGCTTCCTGCATCATCTCTGGAATTATTCTCTCTTCAAAATCTCTTGCCTTACTTTTTAGAGATGATAATTTTTCTTCAGCGTCTTTTATACTGACGTGAATTTCTTTTAATTGATTACATTTGTCAGAAATAGATTTTACACTATCTTGACTAATGTCAATGTTTGACATTTTTTCAATATCCATATTTTCCTCCTGCTGGTCTCTTAAATTATTCGTTTGACGTTTGCAACAAAAAAATATAATTCTTTGCCAGGATGTGGAAATACCCTTACAAGACGAAACCCTATGAGCATCAAAGAAATGCTTTAGAAGAATCAGCACAAAAAACACAGTGGGCCTACTTCATGGAAATGGGTACAGGCAAAACTAAAGTTACCATTGATAACATGGCATACTTATATTTTAAAAAACAAATAACAGCAGTATTAGTTATAGCTCCAAAATCTGTTTACACAGTTTGGGAAAATGAAATTGAAACACATATGCCAAGTGAACTCAAGTATAAAATATTTAAATGGAATATAGATAAACCCAAGGATTACGCAAACCTAAATAAGTCTAAGGAACTTAGAATCTTTCTAATGAATGTAGAAGCTTTATCAACTAAAAGAGGAGTTGATGGCGCAAGTGATTATTTAATTAAAAATAAATTAAACTTTGTAGTATTGGATGAATCAACCACAATAAAAAACAGATCAGCAAAACGAACAAAAAATATTTTAGGATTAAGAAAACTATCTCATATAAGGCGAATACTAACAGGATCCCCAATAACAAAATCTCCATTGGATCTTTTTACACAATGTCAGTTTTTAAGTCCAGAGTTATTAGGCTTTTCAAGTTATTTAGCATTTAGAAATAGATACGCTGAAATGACGGATATACCAGTAGGATCTGGAAGATTTATATCAGTGCCAAAATATTACAAAAGATTACAAGAACTCGAACAAAAGATGAAGTTTTTTTCTACTAGAATTAGAAAAGATCAATGTTTGGATCTAAAACCAAAGGTAAGGCAAAAAAGATATGTTGAGTTAGAAGGTGAGAACAAAAAACTTTACGAAAAATTACGAACAAACGCTCTTGCTATAGTTGAAGATAGCACAATAAGTTTTTCAAATAAACTTACAGAAATTATTAAACTTCACCAGGTATGTAATGGTTTTACTAAAAATGATGATGGTGAAATAATGGCTTTACATAAACAAAAAATAGATACTCTTGAAGAAATTTTAAATGAAACCGATGGAAAAGTAATTATATTCGCTAATTATATTTATAACATTAATGAGATTGTTGCATTTTTACAACAAAAATATGGTGATAAAAGCACAGTTAGTATTTATGGTGCAGTAAATGTTGAAGATAGGCAAGAAGCAGTTAGAAAAATTCAAGAAGATGAGGATACTAGATTTATAGTAATAAACCCTACAACAGGGGGCTTTGGTCTAACACTTACTGCTGTAAACACAGTAATTTATTATTCTAATAATTACAATTTAGAAGTGAGAATGCAGTCAGAAGATAGGGCTCATAGAATGGGCCAAAAAGGAACTGTCGTTTATATTGATATTGTAGCCAAAAATACACTAGATGAGGCTATCATGAAGTCTCTTACTAATAAAGGTCAGATAGCTGCAAAAACTTTAGGTGAAGAAGATTTAAAATCATGGCTTCTGTAACTTATTGTAATCTTCAACTCTTTGTAGAAATTTTTCAGAGTATTCTTTTAAATCAGGCTCTGAGAGTTTAAATTCTTGATATTGAAGGTCTCGGGTACAAATTGCTATTACCCCCTGCTCTATGGGTCCGTAATTGGCTGTATGGGCTAAATAATAGGCACCCAACTGTAATTTATAGTCTTCAACCCATTCTTCTTTTTTTGGCTTATTTGCTTGTTTCCAATCAACAATACTAGGCTTTCCGTAAGCTACACATGAAAGGTCTGCTGTGCCTGCAAATTTGTTTTGATATTCAAGACTTATTTCATTACCCCAAACCTCGTCTATTTTAATGTTGTCCAAAATGGTTTTTGCCATCATTCTTGGTTTTTTACCTTCTTCCATATCGTTATAATATCCTTGGCCTGTAAGGGTGTATTCTAATACTTGATGCATTTCAGTTCCAATGGATGATGCTTGTTGCATAATACGATCAGCCTCTGCATCTCCGATTCGCCTTCGCCAATTATCTAAAAATCGTTTATCTTTTGTAGCTGATAAAATAGTGGTTACACTTGGAACCTTTATATTATCGACTAAATATTTACGCCCGGTTGTATCTGAAAATCTATTGTAATGTTTGTAAGGATATTTCTTTACTATTTTCATTTGTAGTTATTACTACATATGGTTTGAAAGTACAGCTAAAAGAATTGCAGTTAATCCACCTACAATCCATTTTTCCATTCTAGCTATTCTTGATTCCATTCTATCTATTCTATTAAAAGTTTGTCTTTGCATAAGTCTGCAAATCTTTTCATGATTATCTATTCTATCGATTGCAGATTTTTTAGCCACTTTTCATACCCCTTTGTGCTATCGCTGCACCTGTTGGATCATTAGGAAATAATGTTTGAAATTGACTTGCATCAACTGTTCCGGTAGCCGGTGGCACTGGTGCAGTAGGTTGTTGTACAACAGGATTTTCAAGTTCTAAGTCTTCCATGACATTTGTTTTTTCTACTTCTTCAATAGGTGCTTCAGCCTCATTTACCATTGCTTCATTGCCTGTTGCTGTTCTTAAAAACTCAACCGCATTGTTATCTACCTGCGCACTTCCTGAACTTCCTGAAAAATCTCCTGCAAACATTGTTTCAAAATTTTGTTTAGGTAATGTTTTTTCATTATAATTTGGATCAGGAACTTTTGCATCAAGTTGTAAAAGTCTTTCAGTTATTTCATCTGCACCTACTGTTTTTGGATCAACTCTTGGAACATCTGAATCACTTTCATTTAAATAATTCATTAATCGAGCAAACGCTTCTCTTTTTTGTGTTAAACCTAATCTACCAACCACACTTGGTTTTTGTAAAATGTTTGCCGCTGTTTGTATGTCTCTACCTTTAAAATATCTACGGCCAAGACCTAATACACCAGGAACACCATCACCAACTTTTTTACCCATTAACAAAGCAATTTGTTCATCAGGATTTAACGCATCATTAAAAGCTCTCATTGCAATTGGATCTGTTAATATTTGACCAGCACGTCTACCAAGTAAAACAAATAATGCAGGGGCAAAAGGATTTACCGCTGCTGAACCTCCAAGAACAACAGCCCCAGCGAAAGAATTTAAGCCACCAAGTTGCAATCTTCTTTGCATGAAAGTAGATGTATCTGCAATTGGTGTGTCTGAAACAGCTTTCATGTAAGTTAAAAACTTTTCGAACTCTTTTGCTTTACCTGGACCACCTAAAATTGTAGTTAATTTTTTCTTAGCTACATCATCAGTTGGATCTGCAATACCAAGCTCTCTTAAAAATTTGTTTATATTAAAACCTGACGTATCTTTCGGACTAAATTTAATTTTAGTAGCATCAAATATTTCATTACTACCTCTTACTTTTGTAATATCGAAATCTAATGCACCACCTCTTGTAGACATAGCTTCCATGACATCTACTGTTCCATTAATTCCAGTTCTAACTGCAGCATCATTCATAATTTCATCAATCATCGTTCTTCCTGCAGGAGAGGCCGCTGAATCAAATCCTCTATAAAAAGAATTAAACATCCATCTTGCTTTCGCAGCATTAAATAATGCTTCTCCACCACCTTTAGTTACTCCAATTTGAGCTCCTGTTTTTTTCGATACAATTTTATCAGCACCCAACAGTTGTCTAAATTGTTTTATTGCTGTTGAATCACCTCGTGTAAATACATCATTAGCAAGATCATTAAAAAATCTTTGTGCTTTTTTTTGTTCAACTCCTCCAATGCCTGCTAAAGCTTTATTTGTAAAAGTTGAAGCATCATATCCTTTAAATACTTTTGTAACATTTGCTCTTTGATAAAAATTCATCAAAGTATAAAAGGTATCATTAGCTCTATACAATTGATCTTTAAGTTGTTCTGATTGTTTTAAAACTAAATTTAAATCAGCATCAGCAGCTGCTTTACCTGCTGTTTTTACCAAATTATCATAACCAGCCTTAAAAGTCTCATCTTTAAAAAAAGTCTCTTTAGTGATTGCACCACCGAAAGAATTTAAATCATTTTCTAATGCTTCCCTTATTGACCATAAAGTTGGTCTTATGTTTTGATAAGTTGTAGTTTCAATGGCTCTGTTCATCATAGTCATTAAACCTTTGTATTGCAAAGGTGTTACTGTATCGTCTAATCTTCTTAAAGCTCTAAAAAAATTTGCTAATGGATCTCCCGCGCCTGTCAACTCAGCAAAAGCTTTTGTATCTACTTGACCAGCAAGTTCATCTAAAGGATCTGATACATATCTTGATAAACCAGGAAACTGCATAGCTAAACTATCTATGTATTCATCAGCCATTTTTTTTACGTGTTTTGTAGGAATGACTTTAGGATTTTTTATTGTCTTAGCTAATGCTTCAAAACCTGAATAACTTGCGTTTATTAAATTAGAATTTTGTTTGAATGCTTCATCTGCTTGTTTGTAAATTGTTGCAGATAACATACCTGTTTTAATTAATGGTCCATAATTAAGAACGGAGTTATTTAAATATTCTCTACCAGCTTTTTGTTCAGCTCCTTGTAATGCTTCTTTACCAATTCCATTAATAAAAGGCATGATACCAACAACCTTAAAAAATTTATTTGCAAAACCACCAAGAAGACCTGTGCCCTCTTGAGCAGTCATAACTAAAGGTAATGGTAAACCTTTGTCTCTTGCAATTGCTGCTAACTCTTTTGCATTTTTTGATTTAGCCCCAATAGCTAATCTACCAATTTTACCTAAACCCTTTGTTATAAAAGGTGTTAATGTGGCTGCACCTGCATTCCATGCCAATGCTGTAAACATTGCATCTGATGCGTTAGCCATAATATCTGTGTTTACTTCTCTTGGTGGCATATCTTTTAAATCATCTGCGATAGCATCCATAGCTAAAACACCTGCTGTTTCATTAAGAGTATCGTAAGCAACTGAACCTACACCTGCACCTGCTGTGCCACCTAAAACTGATTTTATTTCAGTTCTTCCAAGGGGACTAGCTAAAACTCTACCAATTGTAGGATCTGCAGCTCTTGCTATTAATTTCATAGCACCACCTAATAATTTAAATCTACCAGGTAGTTTTGTAGTTAATTTATCTGCAAAGTTGCTAAACATTTTTGTTCTCGCAAATAAACCTGTGTATTTGTTTCCAGGTATTTTAGATTTTGCGGCACTAAATATTTTTTTTCTATCTGCTACATATGGATAAATAGAACCAATTAAATCACCAGCTAAAATAGCTTCTGATCTACCATCAAGAGCACTATCTTGTTGTTGTAATCTTACACCTATAGGATTTTTTTCTGCAGCATCCATCGTAGCAACGTCTCTAGCTGCAGAACCCCTTTGTTTAATTAAATCATCCATTAGAGGACCTTTTAAGGCACCTCTTTTTATAGCTTCATCTATTAACTGTCTTTCCTTAATACTTAAATTAGAGGGATTTAAAGTTTTATTATCTAAAGCAGATTGTATATCTTGCAAAGTAGCCATTATAAGTTAACTCCTGATAGCCCTTCTTCAATTTCATCTAGACTTAAATCTTCTGCAAGTTGTTGTGCAATTGTACCTTTTCCGAATGTTTCAAATTCAGCTAAATTTCTTAAATTTGTAATTGTTTGTTCTAAACCTCCTGCTGTTCTGTATAATTCTTCTTGTCTTCTAATGTCTGATTCAAGCTGTGAAGCAATAGCATTTATTGAAGCTCTAACATCAGCTGAAGATCTTGTTAATGAGAATATATTAACAATATTTCTAGCAGCATCGATGTCTCTTTGTGTTAATCTATCTTGATCTTTAAATGTATTAGCTAATGCATAAACAAGAGTTGTTTCTTGTACGGCTAATTTTTCTTGTTCTTCTCTACTTAAACCAGAAAAGAATCCTGTTCTTTTTAATCTTTTTGTAGCATCAGCCATAAGATTTTCTTTACTTAAAAGTTCTTTAGCTTCTTTTTTTGCTTTTTCGCTTAAATCAGATTCATCTATTTTTTTGTATTCATCTTCTTGTAATTTTAATGCTTTTTCTTCAAGTTGACCTAAAGTTAAATTAGTAATGTCATTATCTAAAATATCTAAACCTACTAACTCTTTTGCAACACCACTTAATCTTCTAGTAAAAGTATCAACTGAAAGTGTAGCACCGGCTTTTACTTTTTCACCAGATTCATCTTCTTGGTTTAATGTTTGTAATACATCTCTAGCAACTGATAATGCATTGTATCTATTACCTAATACATCTTGAATTTCAAATAATCTTTTATTAATATCTTTTTTTGCTTTGAAATCTTCAAATACTCCTATTACCTGACCTTCTGAATCTTTGATTGGCCCTGATTGTGAAATAGGGATTAATCTTTCTTGACCGTCATCACCTAACCCACCTGGTAAATAAGTTGTTCCACCCTTACCAATATAACCATTATAATTTCTAAGAACACCATCAGCACCTCTAAATTGAACAACACCTGGAGTAAGATCAGGTCTTTCTGTTTTTGCTGCATCATTTAAAAATTTCATATGATCAAGAGCTGCATTCAATGAAGACTCTCTTCTATTAGCTCTTAACTCACCTTCTTTTAATCTTATGGTAACTAAATTATTTACAGCAGGTCCTAAGGCCTGACCAAATACTTCTAAGGCTCCACCAATACCACCTTTTTTTGTAGTTCCAGTTAAAAGACCTGAAGCAAGATTTGATAAAAAAACTAAATTAGCTTGAGAACCTCGACCTTCATCAAGCTCATCATAGTATCTTCTAGCTAATTTAATTGTTTGTTCAAAATTATTATCAATAGTTGTTCCACCAGTTCCTCCATTAATAATATTATTTGTAGTTTTTTGATCTTCTTTCGCTGCTTCAATTTTTTCTTTTCTTGTTAATTCAAGCTCTGGTGCTCCGGTAGCCGGTGTATCTTTATCTGCACCCGCTGCAATTTTTTCTCTTTGGTCATCACCACCTCCAGGAGGAGTTGGTAAAGGAGAAATACTATCCGCTTGTATTGAATTTAAATTAGCATCGCCTTCTGCGCCTGCATATTTTTCATCTAATAATTGATCACCCTCAGCTTTTAATTCAGTTCTTCTATCTGCAAAACCTGGTCTAGTAGATTTTTTTGCAGAAGTTTTTGGTTGAATTGGTTCAGGTGGTCTAGGTACAAATTTACCAAACAAGCCTTGGGGTAAAGATCCAAAATCTTCTACTGAAGAAGCAAATTCTGCTCTTTCCTTTTTAATTCTTTCTTGTTCTTTTTTAGGTAGTGCATCAAATTTTTCTTGTTCTTTTTTACCCATATATCCTAAACCACCAACAGCTAAGATACCTGCACTTGGTAGAAAACCTATAGAACCTAAAGCTGCTGCTCCTGGAAGTTTAGTAGCTCCATAAGCACCTGCTAGTTGCAATGGCATTTTGTAGGGAGAATCTTTCATGCCAAATGCATCTAAAACTTTTCCTGAACCTTCGTAACCTATAATTCCTGGTAGATTAGCAATACCTTTACCAAATCTTACTATTGGATTTCTTGCTAAATTTTGCATTCTAGTTGGTTTAGGTGGACCAAATCTTTGTGTGTTTACTGGAGAAAAAACTCCTTGACCTGGAACTACAGCAGGAGTTCCTGGCGGACTATATGGTTGTCCAACCATTATTCCTGTTTGTGCTCTAATAGTTTTTAAATGACCTTTTCTAAGAGCAGCTTGTCTAAACAAGGGTCTATTTAAAACTTTATTCATAAGACTACCCCTTTGGATTTAAACCTTGATAAGCTGTAAATGCTCCTATACCTGTTCCTACAGCTTGTGCTAAAGGACTAGTTGTAGGTTGTGTTCCCATTGTAATACTTGATTGAGTTTTAGGGCCAGCAGCATAAAGATTAGCTAAAAATTCAGCTCTTTGATAAGGTTCGTATTGTTGTTGTAATGTTGTTGCTCTTTGAGCATCCAATGCTTGTTGAGCTAATTGTCTTTGAACTCCGCCAGCGCCCATAAGTTGTGCAATATCTTGTTGTGCCATTTGTTGTTGACCTGCACCAATATTAGCTAATTGTTGACCACCTGCCATACCTAATTGTTGTTGTCTTTGAGCTGCACCTAATGCAGTACCGAAACCTTGTTGTTGAGCTCTACCCATTGCGTCTAAAGTTCTATTTTGTAATTCTGCTTGTTGTACACCTTCTCTACCACCACCAAACGCACCTGATCTAACAGCTTGTGCAGCTATTTGATTTTGCATTATGCCAGACTGTCTTGCAATTTCATCAGTTACATATGATTGATATGGATTTAAAAATTGATTTATTTGTGATGCACCCACTGGAGCTATTGCAGTATTAAGCGCAGCTATTCCTTGACCCACTGTTCCTGAACCCACACCTGTCGTTCCTGCTGCTGTTAAAGCTTGTTGCTCTAAAGCAGACAATGGAGCTACTTGAACATCAGGCAAATTAATAGGGTCTTGCGCTACTTGACGCGCAATATCCATTAACTCAAGTTTTCTTTCTTCTACTCCTGGTGCTTCTCTAACAAATTGTGTTTGTGCAGAGGGTGTTGATGGTGCTTTATTTGACCCAAATCCTAAAAAACTCATATTATATCCATTTCTCTAATTGAACATGTTTCTTTTTCCAGCCCCATTTTTTAGAAACTTTTTCCCAACCAGGTCTAGCCATAATACACATTCGTTTACATTTATTTTGTTTTGCAAATTCTGTTACTTCATGCACTAAAGCATCTTCCCAAAGTTCTCTACGTTTACCTGTGCAAATAATTATTTCATATTGATGGTAATTAGGTAGTTCAGCTATTCTTCCTACAACAACACCAAATACTTTGTTTTCTTCAAACTCATCACTGCCAAATAATATCCAACATTGAAACACATCTTTCTTCAATTGTTCTAATATAAATTTTGAATCACAATATTTACCAGAAAAAACTAAAGCTTCAGATATCATAAATTCTGCAAGTGGCCAGAACCTTTCAATATCTTTTGGTTCTATTGATAATACACTTACAAGTGGTTTAATTTTTCGTTTTTGTGCTGTTGCCATCATTATCCTTTAATAAATCAAATACACGTTTGTATCTTTTTTGTTGTTCATAAAAGTATGCGGCACCTTTTTCTCTCATATCTTTAAAGCTATTTGGATTAGCTCCAGCTATGATCCCAGCACCCAATACTCCATCTGCTCTTGTTACAAATTCTCCATCTGCTAATTGAGCTAACATTGTATCTTCGTCCTTATCACCTACCCCTGCTCCGTCTTCAACGTATCCAGTTGCTCTAACATAATTGTTAGAATCATTTTCATCGTGTGTTACTTTAGAGGGTAAATAGTTAACACCACCCTCATTAAATTTTTTTACCTCTGCTAATCCACCAGTTCTTAATCTTGTTTTTTCCATAGCAAAAGGTCCAGATCTAAAAGCTCCTTGATTTTTTGGATCTGCTTCAGGAATATAAACAGATTCATATTCTTTTTCTTGTCCGGAAGTCGGGTCTATGTAAGTAAAGCCTGGTCTTTGTTTTGCAAATTCTGCGTAACCAACATTATAAGTTGGTTGATAAATGTCCGTTGGTCCTTGATCAAAAGCACCTAATAAAAATGGTATGCCTCCTGCTAGTGCAGAAACTTTTAAACCGTCATATTCAGTAAAACCTGATTTTTTACTTTTTAAAATTTTATCTAACAAAGTAGGGTCTTTTATACCTTGTTTAGCTAATTCTGCAGCTGTAGATGCTGTTGGAAGTTGAGAGGCAGCTTGTGATCCAAATTGAGCTAATGGATTTCTACCTCCTGCATTTGGCATTTGAAATGGCATAGGAGCTTTTGGAACTCCTGGAACCATATTGCCGAATTGATATCCACCATAAGCTCCTGCTGCTGTTCCTAATAATCTCCCAATACCTGTTGCTCCTGATTCTTTAGCTCCCCTATATCCTTGATAACCACCGTAGGCTGCTAATGCATAGGGTAAAAATTGTAACATGTAAAAATTCTCCTTTTAAGATCTTAAATAGTAAATATTACCATTTTAAGCCTTAGATATCAACTCATCAGAAAAACGACCTTCATAAGTATGATCCCCAACATGAACAATGGGTGCATCAACTAATGCGTAGCATTTACCACCTAAATCTTTCCAAAGTTTACAGAAAGCAAAGTCCTCACCCAAATAAACCTTTTCTACTGGATCATGTAAAGTATCAAAAAAATTCCACATATTTGGTTTGTCAACGTATTTTCCATTTATAACAGTTTTTTGTACAATACTCTTATCAGGATAAGCCTTAATCATTTTTGTAAAAACTTCCCTTTTAATTAACATACAGCCCGTAGGACTATGAGTGACCTCAATTACACCATTGTCCATTATTATACTTTTCGGATTTTTAACTCTCATAGGATATGTATTTAAATATTTTTTTAAATCGTATGGTTTTTTTATGTTTACGCCTTGTTGTATTTTATCAAAAAGTTTTTCCCACATCATTGTTTTTAAAGGATAAGGTATGGATATTATATCTTTATCTTTTTCTACCATTCTTAATATCGATGGAGAATGAAACCAAATATCAGAATCAATAAATAATAAATGAGTTTGATCTGATTCTAAAAAACTTGACACGCATAAATTTCTTCCTTGTGTAACTAATGAAGATTTCATTAATTGAAAATGTGTATCTACACCTTGTTCGTTTGCATATTTTTGAAACTCTAAAAGTGCTTGTGTGTAATGTAAAGATACATCACTATGCACTGGAGTAGCAACAAATATAGAATAATCTTTTTTTGGTTTTGTTTTTGGTCTATCTTTCCATAATGGCTTTACAGCTAAATCTTGAGAGGGTGGATCAACTCTAAATTCTTTTAATGTTTGATAAGTATCTTCATTAACAAATTCATTATTTTTTTTCATGATTTCGTATCCTTTCACGGTTTTTATCAACATTTATATTAAATGCAAAAGTTATTCTTTCATAATTATCTTTTATTTTGTCTACTTGATGCCTTAAACCTGAAGGGAATAAAATCATTTCCCCTGGTTTACCTTGTACACTAAAATTTTGATCTGGGAAAATAGTTAAATCATTTTGATTTTGTAAATAAATAACTCCTGAGACAAAACCACTATGACTGTGTATTGGATTATAATTATTTTTGTAAGCATAGTTTATCCAAACATCAGATTCAAAATGACCAGGCCATTCTCTTAAATAATAATCTCTATGGTGGCCTCCACTAAGTTTTGAAATTAATCTTAAAACGTAAGGTAACCAAAAGCCATCATAAATTAAAAATTTAGGGACACTTACTTGATAATTATTGCCTTCAGTTCCAGCATTATCCATCATTTTTAAATGAGATAATTTGTGATTTTTAATTTTATCACATTCTTTTTTCCATATTTTAATTTCATCAAAAATTAAATCTGGTAGTTTTACTTTTATAATGTGCTCATTAAGTTTTTCATGCTCGAACATAAAAAATTATAAACCTTTATCTTTCAAAGCTCCAGTAAGAAAAGTAGTCCATTGTTGTCCTTTGTTTTCCCAGTTATAAAATTTTTTATAAAATTTTTGTTGTTCTGATAAATGTTCTTGAATACTATCTTCATGAAGATACCCTGCAGCAGTCATAATTGCATTTGCAGTATCTGTTGCCATTTGTTCATAGTTAGTTGAGTAATTTACATAAACAGGCCATTCTGAACAAGTTTCATACAAGGCTCCGTAATTATTTGTAATGACATGGACTCCTGAAGCTAACGCCTCTAAAGCTGACACACACGATGTTTCTTCAAATATAGAAGGATAAACAAACATATCATAATTAGGCATCTTTTCTTTTATGTACTCATGGGGTTTGTATCCAATATAATTTACATTTGGTAATTCTTTAGCTTGATCATATAATGGTTTAAATTCATCATCATGCACTTTACTAAAATCAGAACCATATACTTGAGTAGAAGAATAAACATCTAAAGATATGTTAGGATTTGTTATTTGTTGCATAGCTAACAATAATACATTTATACCTCTCCAAGGTGTGCAATGATGTATTAATTTTATTGGCTTTCCTTTTTCATATATTTTTCTTATGGGAAAATCATCAATACCATTTTTTATAACGATACATCTTTCAGTTGGTATTCCAAAAAAATATCTAAACTTTTCATAATTCCAATGGCTGTTAAAAACATACCAATCATATTCTTTATGTCTTTCTCTATTTGTAAAAAATTCTTGAAGGTTTGGTTGATCATAAGAATTTTTTTGCCATAAAATATTTAACTTATTAGGATCAATAGGAACTTTTCCTGGTATTGATGTACAAATTTGTACTTTATCTAAAAGCTCTTTTGAAACATGCTTATTAAGCATTTCCATTTGAAGTTCAGTTGCACCTCTAGGTTTCATTTATTTTTTTGTTTGAATACCCATTGGAATTCTAGTAACTTTAATTTCGAGGTCTTGTCTAAAGTCATCCACAGTAGTGTCAGTATTGGGATCAGCAACATCAGAATCAAACTCAGCTTTATTAGCATAAACTTTTCCTGTTCTTTTATGTTTTATTACCTCTGTAGCCACTGCTGGTATTTTTGGTAAATCTTTCATTTTATCTTCCTTGACGATTGTAAGCCTTATAACTTCTTTTCTCAGATTTTGAAAGACTTTTTTTATGCCTTCGAGGCCTCTTCCTAGGCTTTGGTCTGGGAGTAAAGCTTACAAATTTTTGTCTAGCCATTTTCTTGAGATCTATCTATTTGAGCGTAGCTAATAGCACCTTGAATTGCATTGCTTCCTGTAGCTGCCTGTACTGTTATTGCATCACCTGCTTCTAAATTTAAGCCTTGTGGTGTAGCATTAACTTGTGATTTAGCACCTACCTCATCTCTAAAAAATTCATATTCAGTGCTTGAATCAGAAGCATCTACCAAATTCATGTTAACTAATATACCTGAAGAAGCATCATTGTTTGCACAATAAACACTTTTAACAATTATAGTTGCATCAGTAGGGCATGTAAGTGCAGTAGTCTTACCTGTACTTGCTTGTTTAAATCCTTGATTTTTGTATCGTATGGTCATGATAAAAAGTAATTAAATGCATCCTGTTCATTTTTTAATTCTTGTTGATAAGAAGTGTTTAATTTATCTTTTAGTGTTTGTAAAGATTGAGCTACTTGTCTTTGATTATCTTCAGTATAAACTGGTGTAGGTTCAGGTATAATTATATCTACCCTAGCCATTATCTGTACTGACCTCCTGCTCCGTATCCTTCTCTTCCTGCATCTTGAGAAGTAAACCCTCCTCCACCATTTCCTTGTCCATCAGGCGCAGTATATTGATTTGTTTTTTGAAAATCTTGTGGAGTTTGTGTAACTGATCCAAATTGACCTTTGTCTATTCTATCTTGTAAATCTTTGTTTGATTCTCTTGCTATATTTTTTTGATTTTTATAGTTTGCAAATTTTTGTTTTATACCTCCGAACAAAGAACTAATACCTGCACCAACGGGTCCTAATAATGCCATACCAAAAGGATTTGAATAAAGTGCATTCATACCTAATACTTGTCCAAGTGCTGGTAATCCAATTTTTTTACCTACAGTCTCCAATGCTTTTTGTTTTGCAATATTTTTAAATACTTCCATTGGAGCAGGAAAATTTATATCTCTAGGGTTTGGCTCAAAAACGTTATCTTCTTGTGGAAGAAGTCGTGGTAATCCTATTGGTTCATTAAAATCTTGTTGCATTATCCTCTCATACCATCTGGTTGAACATCTGCTCTAAAAGTGCCAAATCTCCAGCTTTGACCAGTAGAAGTGTTAGCAACTTTTAAACTTGCAAACCTTGATCTTGCACGTGTATCAATCTTATCAGTAGAACTTGTAATTGTAAATGGTCCTAATGGAGAGGATGCTGCGGTGTCCGTTGGATAGTCTCTTAAATTAATTGTTACTTGAGCGTCACCAGTTAATAATTTAAAGTCTGGAACAAATCTTCTCATACTCATAAATACTTGACCATCACCATCTACTGCTAAATCAAAATCTCCTGATTGAATAAAAGCAGGTATAGCCGTAGGAACACCAGTTCCATCAACTTGGTCGTTTCCTATTTCATGAGCATAATAAGTTGTAGCGCCATTAGCTGTCGTAACACCTTGTATTGTTGGAAAAGTAGGTGTACCTGTAGAAGAAAATTCAGTTGCATAAGGATTGTCAAATAATGTTGCATCAAAATAAGTAGTTCGTGATAATGATCCGGTAGTCCATGTTTGTTCAGAATAATTATATGTCACTACTCTATCTATTAATTCAGAACCGTTTTTTGGATAAAACCAATTTATCTCACTGTAAAGGTGATTAGCACCTGCATATATTTGTTCTCCATTTGCATAGCTTAAACCAAGATTGTCACCACCAGTAGTAAATACAAAATCTTCAACTAAACAAGGAACTGATTTTACTGTACCATCGTAAACAAAAAAACCACCTGCTTGACCCATCCACCAAACTGCACCGTTTGCATACTGCATTGCATGTTGTCCTATTGCCCCGCAGTTGCTTCCTACTTGCCTAATAGAAAAAGTAAAAGGTGGACCTACAAACTGCATTACATATGCAGATGTGTCAGTTAAAATTAAAATGTAATCTTTACCTCTCACAGCTCCAACAATTTTAGTACCCGAATCTATTCTAAAAGTTCCAGCAGTGTTTATCGAAGTAGGCGTATAGTCTGATATATTTTCTTGATCTGAAAATCTTATAAACATTTTATCTTGTGTAGATGATGTACCAATAGTTGTTTCTGTCCCTAAAATTATTAAGTGCCTGTCTCTTTCTGAAACAATTGACATCACTGATTTTGTTGGTGCACCACTTACTACTGTAGCTCTAGTTGTTAAAGCTGCAGGAACAGTGCTTATAGTATCCCATTCAAAAGTTTTACCATCTTTTATAGTTGCAATTAATTTTGACCCAAAATGATCTAATGACCAAGATGCTGATTCTAATACAACGCCACCTGTTAATGAAGCAGAGCCCCAGCCTAAGTAAACTTCAACAGAAGCTCCAGTTGAATGAGCAGTTCTTGTTCCTGCAACTCCTCTGGTAATACCAGTTAAATCATTTGTAGATATGCCAGTGTAAGAAATAAATTCTGTTCCTACTTTTATAGTTCCTGAAGTTGGAAAACCAACAACTGAAGATAATGTAATTGAAGTTCCAGAGCCACCAGTTCCGGCTGTATCATCTTGCAATAAACCATTTAGTGTAGATATCACTCCAGAAGATCCTCCCCACCCTGATGTACCATAACCAAAACCAGCAGTTTGGTTTAATGGCCCTACTACAACATAAGGATTTATCGTTGCTGCCCCACTCGCTGCAACAGTTGTGCCAGCGTTAGCTGCCATGGTAATTGTAAACGTATCTTGACTAGGTGTTGTTACTACTTCAAACGTATTTGTAGTAAAATCTGCTGCAGTATATCCAGCTCCCGTAGGAGGTGTCACAGATGTAAAAGTAAATAAGTCTCCTGCTGATAATCCATGTGCAATTTTATTTACTGTTACCGTTGGACTGGTATTAGCTGTAGTAAAAGTAGCTCCAGTAATCGCGGTGTCTAAAGGAGTAATATCATAAAAAGCACCTTCAAAATAAATTAATAAAGTTTTGCTAGTTCCTATAGCTGCATATCTTCTTCCGTCTAAATCAGCCCATACAAGTTGATCTCTAGCTGCTCCAACTAGAGTCTTTGTTGTAATTTGTTCCCAACCACCTATTTTTTCAGGTAGTCCATATCTAAATCTTACAAAGTCTCCATCAGTCCACTGACCCTCTGCTACAGTAGCTGTGACTTGTTTATTAAATCCAGGTCTTATTTGTACTTTTGTTAATGGCATATAGATATTATACCTTATTGAGATTGTATTTAAAACCTATGTATGGGGTTCTCCAGGTAAACTTCTTTGATCTAAAAAATAATTAGAAAAAGGACCAAATTTGTCAACATAATGCATAAAAATTTGTGCATTGTGGTCTCCAGTAAATTTTTCTCTTCTATGTTTTAATTCACAACCTAAATAAATTGCTGCATCTCCTGGTTTTAATATAATTGGATTATCATTTATATAAATTGGCCATTCTTCTCCACCATTACTAATATTAATTGTAACACTTATTTCACAAGAGGGTCTATCTGTATGTTCCTTAAGTTGAGAGTCAAAAGTATACATTCTCCAATAAGAATAAGTAGGTGATAATTTTAAACCTGTTAAATCATTCATTTTATTTATACTTCGCATCATTAAAGATTCAGTAAAATAATCTGCGTAAAATGCACTATCATAATTACCTTCTAGTTCATCTCTGTTTGGGTTTTCTATAGTATCGGTTTGTCTATGTTTAATTTCACAGTAAGTGCTAGCTAAATCTAAAACTTCTTTACTTAAAAAATTTTCTATTTTTTTATATTTAAAATCTCTTATAGTGCCCATGATACAACTGAATACCTTGTTCCTTTTGTTACTTTATTTACTTTATGTGGATACATAAAATTACTAGGCCAAACAATTAATCTACCTGGTCTTGTTTCAACCTTAAATTCGTTGTTACCTTGAGGATCTATAAAAGAAACCTCACCACCTTCATAATCATTATTTAACAACAATATACAACTTAAAGTTCTTGGTACAAAATGCCCATGATCAATATGATATATATAATGATCACCTTCATTATATTTTAGTAATTGAATATCATTTACTCTTATACCTTCTAAATGTTTTAATTTTTTATTTTCTTTATATTTAGCTAACCCATTTAAGAACACAGACAATAAATTATTTCCCCAACGAACATCTGTTAAACTTTTTGCATTTCTATTTAAGTTAACACTTTTTGCACTTCTTATGTGTTTTTTTAATAAACCATTTTCATCTTTAGAGGGACCTACCTTCGCATCTTCAAAAACTTTTTCTCTTTTTGCGTATACTTCTACTATTCTTGCTACCATTCTAATATCAACAGCATTGTCTTGAATATCAATTAAATCTTTTACCTCCATTTTTTTTTCTGCCATATTCTATCTCTATATTGTCTTATAAAATTTGTATTCCATACTGCTAAAAATTTATTTAGTGTATAATCTTTTTCCTCTGTAATTTCCATTTTCCAATTTTCTCTTTTAAAAGGAATCACTTGTACTATAGGCGATCCTCTTTTTACCAAATGTTCAAAATTATTTTTATATTTATCACTATTTAAGGATATAGGAAAATTAATTTGTCCTCTAAAAATATCAGTATCAACAATACCAGCTATTGCTTCAAATCTATCGTCAGAATTATTTAAGGGATTTACAAACAAACATGAGTATCCAGGAGGAGTTTTTATAATCCAAGGATTTAATATTTTTAAAAAGGCTGGCATGTTATTTTTTTTTACTAGTGGAGAACCTTCCAATTGCATTTTAGGATGATGTGTGTGATTATTTGCAGCATTTATATTATAATCTGTTGGGTTTCTACCTAAAGAATATTCTACCCAACTGTTTTCACCATCGTTTTTAATAATAAAATCAGTTGAGTTTTTAATGATGTAACCAGCTGAAATAGCATCTAAAAAAGGCATACACCCTTTTACTGTTTCATGGTCTTTTTCATGTTTTAGTTTTTTAAACCAATCTGGAATATTTAATAACGAAGGGACAGGGTAAATATCTTTGTTATTTTCTATATAAAATTTATCAGCTTTAAATTGAATTATATTATCCCTAGAAAACATATACCTATATATACATTTTTTTTACTTAATGTAAATTTTATTTAGTAATAAAACTTACAAAATCTGGACATCTTGTGCTTATATCATTTTTGAAAGATGTGCCTAACGGAAAGCTAATAGTAGATGAATCTATTTCATTGACTTGTTTTACATAATTTTCAAAACCTTCAGTATGATATTTAGCAGCGTAAGTGTAATTTTGACTTAATTCTGCAAGGTCAGCTTTTAAAGCCATTAAACATTGATCGTATTCTTCTTTAGTTTGACAAATAGGAGCATCTACAAATGTAATATTTCCATTATCTGAATTAATTATTTTAGACCCGTTTACTAACTGTGTGTATTGTTCTTGTGTAATTATCTCAACATCAAATGTCCATTCATTAGCTACAGATTCACCATCTGCTAAAGCTAAACCTAACGAACCTTCACTTTTATTTTGGTCTTTGTTAAATAATAATTTTGCCATATTAATCCCCTATATTTTCGTAAATTAAAATAGCACCGCCTCCAGCAGGTCGGTTTGGGGTATTATTTGAACCTGAACCCGAACCACCTCTTCCAGAACCAGCTCCCGGAGATTGTCCTTGGCCAGTTAACCAAGTATGGCTTATACCTGTTGCTGGCATTGTTAAATTTGAATCTGTGTAAATTGCAGTTGCTCCTGGTGCGTTTCCTGGATTACCACTTTCTCCACCGTTTCCACCATTTGCAACAAAGTTACCAAATACTGATGGGTTTCCTCCAGTCCCTGAAGTTGGCGCTGTTGGAGCTCCAGCATTACCCACTGAAATTGGAACTGTAAAAGGTTGTGAAATTGTAGTGCTAAATAATCCTGCACCACCAGTCCCTGCAGTAGCTTGGGAAGAAGGTCTGTTAAAATTACCAACCATTCCTCCTCCACCAATTAATACAACATTAATTTTTGTTGTAGCCGGATTAGCTGTAAATGTTGAACTTAAACCTGCATCCGTATTTGAATCAGTTAAACTTGTGTGTGTTAAAATCATTGAAGGAGCTCCAGCTGAACCAGATGAAGCAGCAGTTAATCTTCCTTGTGCATCAACTGTAAGATTAGCTGTTGTGTAAGATCCTGCAGTCACAGTAGTGTTAGCAAGTTTGTCTGCAGTTACGGCATCGTCAGCTATGTTAGCAGTTGCAATTGCATCGTCTGCAATCGCAGCCGTTACAACAGCGTCATCAGCAATAGCTGCTGATACAACAGCATCGTCAGCAATTTTAGCAGAAGTGACAGCATCATCAGCAATTTTTGCGGTAGTTACTGCACTATCAGCAATTTGTGCTGCGGCTACTGTACC
>Ga0098041_1000249_pt1 | contig 22027 bp, 27 predicted proteins | sample 8_EtaG_FD_77066 | JGI IMG/M metagenome (GOLD analysis project Ga0098041, IMG submission 77066) | Marine viral communities from the Subarctic Pacific Ocean - 8_ETSP_OMZ_AT15162 metaG | ecosystem: Environmental > Aquatic > Marine > Oceanic | place: Pacific Ocean | collected 2015-01-08
ACATGAAGAAACAGAAGTCTTTCGTTCTATGTTTCTATATGATAATACATTTAAAGGTAATATTAAAAAATACAAAGGTACCTACGAAATTGATAAAATCATAATTGACGTAGACATCAAAGATGGAGATATGCAAAATATAAAAGATATTTATTCGTATATAGTAGACGAATTAGGTGCAAATTATGTTCAATTATGGTTTAGTGGAACTGGATTTCATATATATGTAGCAGATGTATTAAAGCTAGGAGCTAGAAAAGATCTACCCTTAATTCTTAAAATGACTTTAAAGAAAAAGTTTAAGAATTATAATATAGATATTATCTATGACAGAGCTAGACTAATTCGAGCAGAGTATTCATACAATGCAAAGAATAGCACATATAAAATACCTATTACAGAAGAAGAACTCCTTAATTTTAAATATGCTTATTTTGTAAGCAAAGCTAAGGAGTTACCAGATAAAAGAAACTTTCCAGGTCTATATTCTTTCAAAAATTACTGGAAAGATGATATTGTGTATGTTGAAAATAAAGATAAACCTACACAAATCATCACAACAGGAAAACAAACATACACATCTCATGTAACTTGCGTACAGAAAATGTATTATGATGGTGCGCAAGAAGGACAAAGACATCAAACCGTATTACGTATGGCATCAGCTCTTAAAAGAAGTGGAATACCAATGGATACTACAAGAGCGCACATAAATAACTGGGATCCGTCATTTGCAGTTAAAGAAGAAGTAGACAGGATACTCGATACTGTCTATGGATGGTCACACGATGGCTATAGCTGCAATGATCCTATCATGGAAAAATACTGTGATGACAAATGCAGATTCTACAGAAATAAAGATTATTCAGTAGATGTGCATAATGCAGATAGCATGTCAGAAGAGTTTATGGAGTTTGTTAGTACAGATTTCGAAGGAAAATACTTTGATTTAAATGATCTATACAATATTGGAAGTAGTTACAAATTTACCGTAGGAGAACTAATCACTATGATTGGAGATACTAAACTAGGTAAAACTGCTTTTATACAAAATATAGTAGCAAGAACAGATCAATTTAAATGTTTGTATTTATCTTTAGAGGTTAATCAACAGTTAATGTGGAGAAGGTTTTGTCAAATTGCTTTCGATAAAACTAAAGAGCAAGTCACTAATCACTACCAAAATAAAGATATGGACTTTGTCAAGCAAGCAAAAGACAAACTAGGACATATTAAAATACTTACAGTATCACCAGAGATCAATAGCATTATAGATGTGATATCTAATTTAGAACCTAAAATAATTGTTATTGATACTATTGATGAGATAAGAGTAGATTATGCAAATGATCCACTTGTAAAGACTCAGAAAATTGTAAGTAAGTTAAAAGAAATAGCGCAAAGATACGAAGTTATGATATTTGCAATAAGTCATATTAGTAAATCAGCAGCTTATGATGGATCTCTAGATAGGCATAGTGCCAAAGGAGATTCATCTATAGAGCAGAAATCTGATAAGCTACTTGGTATTGCTGCGCCCAATAAAGAATCTAAGGGTAGAATAATAGAATCTATAGTTGCAAGAGATGAATCAGGATTTAAACTAAAATGCTGGTTCAATCATGAAACATTTAGATTTGTTCAGGCCCTTGATTAGCAGTGCAAGGGAGGAGTATTAACAATATGGTATGTGTACTTCTCCCTTTTACGCATTAAATGGAGACAATATGAATATATCAATACTAGGATTTTCAATATTTAAATGTTTGAATATTGATGTTTTAGAACAAGGAATCGTAGGATATAAAATCGTAGTATTAAGTTTATTAAGCCTAACATTATCATATGGAGAATCTGATGGAGATCATCTGCATATTGGGTTAGGATTTTATAAATTAGAAATATTTGGAGGATTAACATTATGGTCATGAGCAAAAAGAAAGGCAACCGAGTAGAAAGAGAGATTGTAAATATCTTTAAAGAATCTAACTGGGAAGCTGAACGCGCTTGGGGATCTAATGGCAGAGCTATGGGTGAACATGAAGAAGTAGATATTAAAGCTGAAAAAGGTGAAGTAAAGCTACTTGTTCAAGTAAAAGCAAGAAAAGCTATAGCTGACTATATCAAACCAAATACTGATATCGTAGATATACAAGTTGTAAAAGAAGATAGAAAAGAACCTTTAGTGGTTCTACCCCTTTATATGTTCTTGCAGTTTGTAAACACAGATGATTACTATAGGAAATAACAATGAAACTAAATAGAGAAGAATCGTTTATATATGTATTAAAGCAAATACGTAAGTTAATCAATATGGCTATAGGAGAAGAGAAAGAATCTCATCCACTAGAGCCAGGAAAGGGTACCTATGGGAACCGACAAAATCCAGAAAATATCAATGATAACGGACAAGCTGCATCATCTCAAAGTAATAATTGCGAAGTCTGCGATTGATGATGTGAATAGAAGTCAATATATTAAATCAGTTCAAGACTCTATAGATATTCTTGAAGAATATAGAGATCATATATTAAATACTGTAACAATGACTGGAGAACAAGATGCCAAGAAAGAAATATGAAAGAACAGCTCCACTTAAAAAAGTAATGCAAGTATACGAAAAATTACTTAAAGATGGTAAGTTAGAACCAGATGGAGCTGCATATAGCAGGTATCAAAAATTAAAACTACAAAAAATCTTGAGGAAAAAATATGGCTAAAATTACGAATGATTCAAATACTAAATCTACAATAAATAACTCATTAAAAGAGTATTATAAAAGAATACAAACAAACCAAGAAAATGCTTTAAGAAAAGTTAAAGAAGAATTAATCCCTGAATATTTAAAACATGGTCTTGTAAGTGTAGAGTTGCATTATAGTGGATGTGGTGATTCTGGTGAAATGACTGAAGTTATAGCAAACAATGAAAATGATGAAATAATAACCAGTTGGGGTGATAGAGATAAAAATAAATCAAAAGGTAGAGATCTATACGAAGACTGGTCAGAAGTATGCTACGATCTTTTAACTTACGATTGGTACAACAATGATGGTGGTGGTGGAGTAATATATATAGACTTTAAAACAATGGAAATACAAGTAGATGGATATTACCACGAAACTGTAGAAGTAGATCTTGGTAATTCAAATCAAGAAACTGAATTCAAATTAAATGAAATCGTATAATCATTGTAAATCATCTGTTCACAAGTTTGGTGGAGAAGAAGATGATTACTTAGAAATACATCAATGGTTTGACGAAACTAAAAACTATTACGGAGATATAAGACACAGAGCATTAAGACACCATACTTTAGGAATACAACAATGTGAAGAAAAGTTTGGTGTCTATATATATAACTCTGATGGTAAAAAAGTAATTACACGATCTATAGCAGAGCAACACATTAGAGAAGACTTAGGTTTTATTCCTTCAGTTCAAGATTGGCTAAAATGTATAAAGCCAGAACTGTGGATGGAATCAACTAAGCGTGTTAAAACTGCTAAAATGAACCTCGGATAAAAGATAGGGTAGCGTTGTGGGCCTAAGATAACTTCAGAAGGCATATCGACCTACCCTATTAATTTTACCTACCTGTGTGGAGCCACTTTCGTTACATAATAGGGGTAATAAGACCCTTATATATTTTTTTGGATATAAGTATCGAATATATAAAAAAAGCTTATATAAAGCTTATTAGACCCCTTCTTCTTGATTTAGGTCTTGTTCTATCTCTTCTTGTATCTCATCTGGGTAATAGTAGTCTGAATAGCCTGCTTTTTCATAAAAATCAGGGTTTTTCATATTACCAGTCTTTAAATAATAGTCTAACATCCATTGTGACATTTTAGAACCCCAAGGAACTTCATGCGATTTAGTATGAGACATTAATTCTTGTGGGGGATGATTAATAAAAATATTTCTTTTGAATTCCATTTCATTATCTTCAGAATCAGAAAATATATTATCTAGTATTGCTCTTTTTTTATTCATCTAAAAAATCCTCTATTCTTTCTTGTCTAGCTTCTCGTATTTGTTCACGCTTAATACGATAAGCTATTTTATCAGTTGGTAATCTAAAAAAATTATGCATAAACCTTTCAGGTCTTTCTTTAGTTTTTTTAGCAGCATAAATCAACCTACCTCCTGGGTACATTGTATGGACAGTATAATCAGAAAACTTTTCCCAATCACCTTGCAATAACTCAACGAATGTTTGTGGGAACCTTGCAATAGGTGGTAGAACAATTTGCAATGGAGCTATAGATCTGGGAAGTGTACCATAGAAAGCTCTATCTCTTTCTTTCTTATCTCCAAATAAAAGATCAGATAAATCTTGCATCCAATCCCAAGGTGGAGGAGTAGCTACATCAAACAATGAATACATAAATGCGCCACCTAATGCAGCACTAAATAAATCAGTTAAAAATAAATCTTTAAATCTTTTATACTGATCTGTGCCTTCTTTAAATCCATACGCTTTAGCTTGTCTGTAAAATTCTTTTCTAGTTCTTACAGACTGAAAAGCAAATAACTTAAAACGACTTAATACTTTACCAGTTGATGTACTCATAAACGCAGGTCTAAAACTATTATGATATAAGAATTGAGTAGCTTCTATTCCTCTTAATCCAGCATCAAATATAAAAGGATCGTTTAAATCAGTATGCAATCCTCTAGATCCAAGTCTTTCTTTAGCTTTTAGGGCATGGGCTAGAAAGGCATCGATACGATTTTGCCTTTCTGAAAAACTCATAAAAAATCCACCAGCACGTAACATTTTTTCTTTCATTCCATATCGTTCAGTAAGCTGTAAAATACTTTCGTCTCTATCTCCTCGTTTAGTACTAGCTTTTAAATCTTTTATAAAGTTCTTACTGTTCTTACCTAATTGAGATATATTAGTTTTTAAATCGCTATTGTAATCAAATTCATTTTGTATATAAGCATCAATAACTCCCTTTTCACCAATCCAAGTAAGGAGATCTTTCCTAGTCTTAACTGGATTACCATTCTTAAATTTTAATGTAAACTCTCCTTTTGCATTGGTAAGTAACCTATCTATAATTACTTTATTGCTTTTACTATCAATTAAATGCTTCATACCTGCACTACCTATAGTCATAGTAGCACCACCATATAGATTAGTCATCATAGAACCTGTATTAGCTAAAAGAGTTAATAGGTTGTATTTAGCTTCCATAGTACCTAAATCATGCAACCTTCTTACTAAATAATCTCTTCTAGCTTTTGGATCTTCTGGTGCGTTACGAAGATAAGGCATCTTATTAAACTTACCTGTTTGATATAGTTTTTCTAAAGCAGATGTCATAGCGTAATCAGATGTAAGATAATATGGATTGTTCTTTAACTGTAAAGGATCTCCTTTTTTCATAGACTTTATAATTCTATTAGTTAGTAAAGAAGGATGTCCTAATCCATTTTTCATGTATATATAAAGAAAATCACTCCATACATCTGTATTATCTTTGTATCCTGCTTTTTTTAATGCAGCTAATTGTTTAGCATTGCTAGTATTTAATGCAGTATTATTATTCTTAAAATCTTGTATTCTATTATTACCGTATGTAGCTATTAAATTATTATAATAACTACGAACAACTTGACTCCTGTAAGTATCCACAACCTCTGGTCTAATATCATACCCATCTATAAATTCTTGACCACGTTGTAAAAGATTTCTAGGCTTATTTTTATAACCTACATCTTTATAATTCTTACCTGATAATTCATAAGCAATATTTAAAAAGTTATCTTCAACTCTAGCACTATTATTATTAGTATTTTCTTTATACTGAAATAATAACTCATACTTATCTTTACCTTCTTTTACTAATTTATCAATACTTGCGTTCATCTTTCTTTGCGCAGCTTCATTGTAACCATAATTAGTTCTAGGGAAATATTTACTTTGATCAATAAAATTAAAAGCAAAATCTTCAAATTTATTTTTCTGTCGATAAGCTATTCTAGCTGCTGCAGTTTTTGATTTAATATTACTTTCTAGTAATGTTTCATATTGATATCTTAGAACAGATTCAATACCAACTACATTTGCTTTCTTAGCAATTACTACAGGTTTTAATACTGTATCTTCAAATAATTTTTTATCAAATTTACCATCTTTAGTAAAACGTATATTATCATTTAGTTTTATTGCTTTATCAAATTTAAGAAGACTATCTATTTCTTTTTTAAATTCTATTCGTTTACCAGACTTATCATATGTGTAAATATATTTACCAATCTCATTCATTAATGTTGTAAATTTTTTATTATACTCTTCAACTAATTGCTCACCTGTTCTACCTTTAATATTTTTAGTTAAAAACTTTTTAGCAGCATTAGAAATATTAGCTTGTTCTGGATTTCTAATTTTAGATATATGCTCAAAGATATATTGTTTATCATTAATATCTAAACCGTACTTATCAAAATCTAATATCTTTCTATTTTGTTCAGATATCTTAGAGCTATCTGCGTTTTGCAATCTAGTTGCAGATCTAAAATATTCTCTCATTGCTTCTAATGGACTCATATACCTAGATACTTGTTTCTTTACTAAACCTTTAGCAGTATCTACATTTGTAATGTATCCTTCATATTTCTGTATTGTTTTCTGTAGTTCCTTTTCACTAATAGTTCTAGGATCTATTAACCAGTTAACATATTTAAATCTACCTTTAGCACCTTTTTCTCCATAAGAAAAATAATCATTTAATGCTCTTACATCATTCATATCAATAAGTGAAAGATCTTTTGCTCTTCCTTGTCTAGCAGTAAAATCAATAAAGAATTCATTAAGACTATCTACTTGTGGATTGTTCTTTAAATGATCTCTTAATATTTTTAAATCTTTATAATCAGTATCTTTTATTGCTATAACATCTAAATCTTCTACTTTAAACTTATTACCTTTAATTGTTTTACCAATTTTATTAGTATTAGAAACCATCTTATCCATATCTAATACAAGCTTTCTGCTGTCCGCAGTAATTGGTTGTAAAAATTCTTTAGGCATTTTTGTATCAATTTGTTCAGGAACTTTATCATATATTTCTTGCATCTTATCCATAAGCTGCTTTTTAGAATAATCTGATATTTTTTCAGAACCAAACATTTGATTATGTGTTCTGCTAAAATTAGCACCTTTAGGATTGTATGGATTTAATAATGCTATTTCGTAAAAATTTAATAAAGCACTTTTTGCTTCTGGCTTTAATCTGTTTTGATTTGCAAATTTAATTAACTTTTTCTTATCAGAATTTATTCTCATACCTAAATCTTCAATACTAAATGACTTATTAGTATCAGCATCTTTAGTAGCTTCAAACGTATATCTTGATAATTCTCTAGCTTTATTATAAGTTTGAGTTAATACCTTTTTAATATCAGGTATGTTATTTCTTTTATTCTCAGAAAATCCTCTATATACATTTAGCCCTTTATCTACAAGTAATTCATATGATGCTGTTTTAGTTAAGTTTGTACCTATATCAGATAAAATATCATTACTAGATTGCAATCTATTAATTGGTAGCTCTGCAATTCCTAAAAAATCTTTTAAAAAAGTTTGCTCCTGTTTACTTGGTGTAAAACTTTCTATACTCTTTTTTAAATTAATATTTATATCTTTTGCTGATTCAAGATTTCTTATATCTGTAAATATATCTTCATTCAAAGCTTTTTTAAATTGCCTTCCTGCTGCACCAAAAAATTCTTGGTTGCTATATTTATCAGACATATCAATTAAATTTTGATATTTTTTATATTTCTGATTAAAAGGATTGGTTTTAAACATACTAAAAAATGCTTGATTAGATTTAAAATTTGGATTTCTAAGCATTGCTTCTAATTTTACTTTAGCTCCATTTTTTTCTATAATAAATAAATCATTAAATAATCTATTTTTAATTTCATTTGAATTATTAATCTTTACATATTTTGTACTATCATTATTTACATTTATACTTCCATAAACATTTTCTACAAATTTCTTAAAACCATCTTTTTTTAACTTTAATTTTATACCTTGACCTAAGTCTACTACTCCTTTATTATTTAAAGCTCTTGAATACAATTCAAATAAAGAATCTCTAGTAGCAATAACACCACCTCTTTGATCGGCTCCTTGCCTACCTGTTTGATAAGCCCTTAACCTATCAATAGGACTAAACTTAGAATATACAGGCAACTTTTCACTCGTTGAAAACCTAGACATAATTTCTTCTTCTTTATATTCTTTACGCTCATTACGTAACTTTTTAACTTCTCTTATATGATTTCTTTCTCCACCTTGTATAATAAATGCTGAGTCTGCATCTTTGTCTGCGCCACCAAGATATCTATCTTCGAGTTTGTTGGTTGTAATTCCAGCTCCTTTATGTTGCGTAAATCCTTTAAATTTAACTGCACGTATTCCGCTAAGAGAATCAGCAGGAACACGTATAATGAGAAGATCAAGAGCATTGTCAAGTTTAGTACTAAGTTCTTTAACTTTATTTTTGCCCAATAATTGAAGTTTATTAAACTGTTCTGGAGTTCCAGATTGCTGCGATATCTTATATAAATTCCATAAATGACCAAGCGTAGTTTCTCCATCTTGGTTTATTCCTCTTTTTAATGAGTTTAAATCTTTAACTTGCTCAGCAGTAAGATCTATTTTTACTGGCATCCTTTTATGACCTGCATCTAAAAGAACCTCACCTCCCCTTACAGGTCTTTTATTAATCATATCTGCTCCATCAAAAACATCTTTCGTTACAGGATTAAGCCATCCTTTTCCACCATACTGCCAAAAAGGCGTAGTAATTCTTTTAATTGTATATTTTCTTATTGAATTTAAATAGTCTCCACTTATTTTTTCAAAAAAAGTATAAGGAGCATACTTACCTCCTGCAAGTCCAGATAAGTTTGAAACAGAATCTTGAAAAAAAGAATGTGACTTACTACCATCAAAATTAAAAGATTCTAATTGCTTATCATTCAATCCATCAACCTTTTGTAAGGCACGTCTAAATACATTACTATCTGAGGTTGACTTACCTAATTGTTTAATTATAAAAGATAAAGGCATTTTATCTAAATTATTAAAATCTTTATTTAAATATTCCTCTATAGGTTTAATATCGTTAGTTTTATTAAAATCCTCTATAAGCTTTTTAGTTTCTCTAGTCCCTTGTAAATCTTTATAATAATGATCTATAAAATTTTGCAATGTCTTAGGAGATTGTTTATCATTTAATGTAATAAAAAATTGTCTTGGTATATTAATTCCTTTAGTACCTCTGTATACATCTTCATAAGTAGAAGGATTTATTCTTAATGACTCTATAGCAACTTTTTGTATATTAGCATTTCCTTCTAAAACATAATTACCATTTTCATATCTAAATGAAGTAGGTTCTGTATTCCCTTTTATTTTATTTGCAGAATCAAATACTACAAAATCTAAATTATTATCTTTAATTAATTTATTTATAGCTGGTTGACCTTCTGCATTTTTACCAGAACTTTTTAAGAAAACTAAACCTTTATCAAATGATGTGCCAGCATCTTCTCCGTTTAATCTACCCATTACAACAGGCTTTACATTGTCTTGAGTTTTAGCATTAAAACCCATAACTCTAACAATATCTTTAAATACAGCTGGTCTAAAAAATAAGCCACCATCTGTTTCAGATATAATTCCTGTAGAATCAGGTGTAAAATCTTTATCATTTAATATCATAAACCGTAAATCTTTACTACCTATTGAGTTTTTAAATGTATTAGGATTCATAGGCATACCACTTGCTTCTACGTAACCTTGCATACGTTTATTAAAATCTATAGCATCTTTAAAATATTTTTGATCTATAATTTTATCTAATGCTCTAAGATCAGCTTGACCACCTCTTTGGTATCCATGATTTATTAACTCATGCAATATGTTAGAAACAAATTGTCTTTGATGTATTTCTTTTGCATTTTTTACTTTATATCTTCTTATAAATTTACTTTCAGATTGATTATAATAATCTAAAAGCTCTTTAGGTTTTGATGCAAATTCTGCTAATTGTTGTATAGTTCTACCATTATCTATTAATTCTGCAGTAAGTAAACTATTTTTATCTTTTATACCTGCGTAAATATATTTATTTTGTTTATGTAATTCTTTTACAAGAGGCGTTGTGTCTTTTATGTTGAATTCATTTTTAATAGGATTCCATTTAAAAATATCCTCATAAACAACCCCTTTTTTCGTAGGCTTAGTTACATACGATAAAAAGCCAAAACCTCTGCCAGCACCAAAAATATCGACGATAGGGCTATTGTATTGCGAGACTCCAATGAATTTACCAACAGCATTAGTAAAAGGTTGAACTGTACTTACAGTTTTATCTCCATCATTAAAAACTAAAACTTCATATTGTTGTTTATTTTGTTGTGTAAATAATTTATAAAAATTACGTACATTGTTATCATTTTTAAGATACTCAGAATATATAGGATTATCTTTAAATCTTTGTACAAAAGCATCAGGGTCAGGAGTCTTTTTAACTGTTCCATCATTCTCTATAGTAAATTCTTCTATCGTACGTTTAATATCTTTAACTACATTTTCATAAGGTACAGTTTTTGGATCTATAGTTTTATGCACATTTCTTGCAACTTTGTGTACGCTTATACTTGCAGAAGGATTACTATCATCCATGTAATCAATAGTATTGTCTACTTCTGGTTTATTTACATATTCTTCTGTAACAAAATTTTCTCTTTTCTTTGTGTATTGTTCGTGTGCAAAATTACGTATTTCTTTATCATAAGCTTCTTTACTAAAGCTATCATTCTCAAATCTTAGTCTTTCTTTAATAATAGAATTAAGATTACCATCAAAATTTTTATCTAACCACATCTCAGCTTGTGCTGTAGACTTTTTCTTTACATAAGATTGTGTTTGTGTATTTAAATCAGAAAACCCAGTATTATTTTCAGGTTTAAATATATTCTCAGGTTTTGTAGCATCCATTTTCATTACAAACTGACCACCTGCTGCTTCTGCTGCTGGTCTTGATTTGTAACCAAAGAACCCACCTAATAAATATTCATACAACTGCATTTCAATAGGCTCTCCACGTAACGTAGTTGGTAGCCCTTGAAACGTTGAACCTACTGCTGCCTTAATTGCATCTTCAGCTCTAGTTCTTTGACCTTCTGATTTAGCAAGTTTTAATCTATTTCCAATAGCTCTCCAATTACCTATCCCCCCAAATACACCTCCTGCTAATGCACCTCCTATAAATGTATTCATATAATTATCTGGGCCTGACCAAATATCAGAAACAACACTTGCAGCACCTAAACCTATGGCTTCCTCAGATATAGCTCTACCTACACCCCCTGCTTTCATATAATCTAAAGTATCTAGCTCTAGTTTAGTTATTCCTTTTTCTAAACCACCTTTAGCTAATCTAGAACCCATCATTGGAAATGACCATTGATCTAAAAACCCTATACCAACCTTACCAGCTTTTTCCACTTTTTCTGCAGTCTTTGCTAATCCAGCTACGCTTTTTAATACAGTAGTTGCACCGCGCAATGGTAAACTTAAAATGCTAGGAGCAAAACCTGCAAGGTGTCCTAGGCTTTGTGCTATAGCTTCATAGGTAGTTCTAGGCTGTTCATCTGGTGGTACAAATGGTACCATACCACGAACAAACCCACCTGTAAAGTTTTTAGCTAAAGATGTAAGGGTTGTAGTATCTTTAATAGGTTTAAAATTAATATTATATTTATCAGCTTTTTGTTGTAATACATCTAAATGACTATCATCAAACATATTAGGATTAGCACGATAAAGATTAATTAATGATTGAACCTCATTAGCTTCGTTTCTATAAGCCATTTAATCTATAAATATATAGGATTTTGTGCTTGTAAAAACCCAACTGGATTTTGAGATTGCAGTCTTAATTGATTTTGCCCACCCATGTAAAAAGTTCTATCAGGTAACTGTGATGGATTATATGATCTACCAGCTATTTGTCTAGTAGCACCACCTGAACCTGCTTGACCCATTGGTGATAACCTAGTGGTATATCCAAGTAAACCTGATGCCCCTAATGCACCACCTAAAGCTGCACCTGTCAATGCTCTTTCTGGTGCGCCCATTGGATCTTCTAAAAGATTCATTGCTGCACTAGCACCTGCTATTCTTGTACCTGCTTGTGCTGCAGCTCCTACTCTATCAACTCTATTAAATAGATCTCTTATCTTAGCTGGAGTTCTTACAGAACCTTGCAATGCTTTAATACCAGCACCTGCAGCTTTTGCACCTGCTGCGCCTGGAACTAATAAACCTAACAACGCTAAGTTACCTGCGCGTTTTTCATTTTTAGTTTCACCAAGAGTTCTTTCGCCTCTTGATACTGGTCTTTGATCGTCTGGTAATGCACCAAATGCAATGTTATCTACTAAATCAAAAAAGAACTTTTGTACAGCTTTACTTTCACTTCTAAATGGTAATCCAAGTTGAGCTGCAACAAAAGCTACTTGCTCAGCCTGGTCATCTGTATAGTTCTGTGGGTTTTCATTGTAAGCAAAAACTAATTGTTTTGCTCTTTGTACTGGATCCATTATCTTGTACTCCTTGCTATAATATTTTGCATTGTAAATTCTGATGGAATTGCTCCCATTCTTGTACCACCAAATATATTGTATAATTCTATAATATCTTGATCTCTTGTTGGTAGTATTTGCTGAGTTGCAAAACTATACAAACTAGGATTTAACTCTACATTTTTAGGTGGTAATAATTCTTTTGGTTTAATCGCACTTAAATTTGGCAAACTTCTTAACTCTGCTAATGCTTTTTTTGCTGTAACAACATTCTCTGTTGCACCAACTCTTGCGCTATAAGCAGATCTTTTTTCTAAAAACTTTTCAAATGATTTAGGAGCCCCTATACCAAAAAAAGCTTTTTGTCTATCTTCAAACATATCTAATTCGTTTTGATGATTTTTAACAAAGTTATCCCATTTAGATTTTGCATTTCTATAATCTACTTGAGTACCTAACATATTTTTAAATACTTCACTCTGGTATTTTTGTTTATCTCTAGTTAAATCAAATAAAGTTTGTTGATTTTTAGCAGCTTGTTCTCTTAAAGATTGTTGTCTATTAAATTGATTACGCTGTGCATCTTGCCTACGTAATTCTAAAGCATATCTAGGTAAGTTATCTAAAAATTGATTTAATGGATCATTTGTTATTTGTATTGACATATTATATCCTATTGTACTCTAAAGTTTGTTGTTCTTTGATCACTCCCAGCAGTATTATCATTGCCACCTGATGAATTATTTGAATTAGAAGATGGAGTACTGTCACGAACACCTAATTTAAATCTATTTAAATCTGCTTCACTTCTAATTAAATCAAGCAATCTGCCTCTAGTTTGATCAGCAAATCTTTCTCTTAATCCAAAGATATTTTCTTCTTCTCCTAGACCTAAAGTAGATCTTTGTGCTTGTAAACTGGCTGTTCTTTGTTCAAAAGAATCATCTAAATCTTCTCTTTGCAATCCTAATCTATCTAATTGAGAACCTAATACATTTAATGTTCTTTGTGAGCCTAATTCTACATCCTGTCTTTGTAAATCAACTCTTTGTAAGTTTCTATTTAAAGATGCAATGCGAGAACCTACATCACCACTATAGCCTTCTATAGCTCTTTGAACTGCTGTACTTCTAGCTCCACCTCCTGAGAACCCACCAGTTTCTTGTCTAGCTGTTTGCATTGCATTAAACAATTGACTTCTTGCACCACCAATTACATTTTCTTGTTGCTGTGCTATATCTTCTTCTTGTAATGCTAATCTATCTAATCTTCTAGACTGTAAACTACCTTCATCTTGTACTTGTTGTTGTAAAAGATTCTGTTGTATATCTAATCCTGTCTGTTGCCTTTGCATAGCTTGTTGTAAAAATCCATCTTCACCATCAACTCCAAGTTGACTATCAATTAATCCTCTTTGAATAGCAGCTCTTTCTGTAGCAAATCCTTCTCTGGTGGGATCATACTCTTGAAATATATCACCAAATTCTTGTGTTAAAGCTGGAACATTATAATCTGTAAGAATACTTTGTAAATCTATAGGTAATTTTTCTCTTTGCTCAGTATTTTGTTCTTCATTTTCATTATTATCTTGCTGATCGTCTTGTTGATCATCTTGTGTAAAAATATCTTCTGTAGTATCTCTAGTAGTTCCAGTATAAATATCTTGAAATTGCAAAAAAGGATTTTCACCTAATGCTAAATTTTCTATCATAGGATTACTTGGATCTGTAGGCTCTGGTATTGATATAGGATCTCCAGACATATTATTTTGACTTATATTTGTAGTTGTAGTAGTTGGAGCAACAAATGTTTCTTGTGCTTCTACCGCTCCAGTTCCTGTTAAATCAGCAGTTGAAACTACAGGTTGTTGTGTCTGTCTAAATATTTCTTCTGCAGCAGTAGCTCCGCCCTCTGATACACCTAGGTTCTCTATAACAGGTGTTTGAATAGCTTCTCTAACTTGTTGTTCTACAATCTTAGGTTGATCTTGTTGGAACAAAGGCCCAGTATCTATTGGTGGATTAGGCAATGGAGGAGCAGGGCTAGTAATAGGTTGAGATGTTATAGTATTTGTATTATTAGCACTACTTGATGTTACACTAGACATTGCAGATTCTACTGCAGTTACAGGATCATCATTCATTGTGTCTTGTTGTATAACAGGCCCAGCTTTATTCATAGCTGCCATCAATGGAGATCTAGGAGCTATTTGATTAGTAGGCTTTTTATATACGTCATCAAATTGAAAATTATATCTCATAATTAATATTCCCTACCTATATCACCTAACATTGGAGCAATTCCATATGTTCTATTATAATTATAATCATCAGTATTCATAGTATTAAATGTATTTGTCATTTGAGATTGTCTTAATTTTTCTAATTCATTTTGAAAGTTTCTATTCATAAATGAACCAATTTTAGGACTTGATTGTCCAGTTACTAAATCAACAGCAGATGCAGGCATTGTTCTTTTTGTAACTGTATCTACTCCTTTAGTATTCATAGCTTGAGCTAACGCATTAAATCCAGAAACAGGTGCTATTTCACTATTAGGACTAAATGATTTAAAATAATCCTGAACAGATTGTACTCTTTCTCCAACTCTTTTTAATCCAGCTCTAACTCCTGTTCCTTCTATATCAGCAGCATTTATAGCACCAGCTTCAATAGCATCTCTTAATCCTTCTCTTGATCCTTCTTGTAAAAAGTTTTGTAAAGTTTTACCACCAGTTGTGCCAGCTAATGTATAACCACTAAAAGCATCTGATAAAGCATTTACATTAGCACGTCTATTTAAATCTCTTTGAGCTTGTATACCCATGTCTCTTGCCATCTGTGTTTTTCTTCTATAAAGCTTACCTTTTTCTACTTCATCTATTTTAGTACTTTGTTGTGCAACTTCTGATCCAAGCCTTGAACCTAAACCAGCTGCAGCACCTACTAATAATGAACCTCCACCAGTTGCTAATGCTAATAATCCACCACCAACAGCACCAAAAAATCTACCAACACCCATTTTATTACTACGATTTTGTAAAGATGAATTTTGCCTTCTTTGCCCTTCTTGAAACTTATTCATTTCATCTTGTTGAAGTTGTGCAAATATTACATCTGATCTACTAGCCATATCAAGATCCTTTCGTCAATTCTTTAAATTCATTTATATAAACTTTGCTACCTATCTTTAAATACAATTTAGGATTTTTTGCAGTTTCTTTTGCAATAATAATTTCGCCATCACTTAACTCCTGTATGTTAGGAACTTTAGTAACTATTGGTATCTTACTTTGCTGTAAGTTCCTTAATCTTCTTTGTATTAATTCCATTATGCTAATCTCTTTAGTGTTGTTCTAAATTCAATAGATATTTCATTTATCTTTATACCTTTTGTAGTTCCTGTAGTACTTGTATTTTGTATTTTTAATTTTATACTTTGACATTGAACAACTGAGCTAGGTACTAATTTTAAAATAGTAGGTGTAGAAACGCTAGAAAAATCACCTGTTAAAGTAGTAAAACTTGTTGAGCTATCAGTTGCAAATGATACAGGATTAGTATGTGATGCATCAGCTTCATAAGTTACATATATAGCGTATATTCTTTTTATTCTACCAGGACTATCAAAATCTACATCTTTAGTTGTAAAATTAAAATGTCCTGGATCGTAAGCTTTTGGAATATCTTTCCATATAACTATACCTGGACTCATAGTTCTTGGTACTTGACTTGAGGAAGTAAAGTTATTACCACCACCACTAATTAAAAAATCACTAGATCCATATTGATGCACATCTTCTATCCCTAGAATATCATTATGAGAACCAGGTATGTTAGTTGTAATTACATTATTTCTATTTGTCCAATTAACTAAATTACTTACTACTGTTTCACTAGTATTTGTTTTTGTAGAGTTATCTGCTTTTACTACAGCATTGTTTTTAAAATCATATAAGTATGCATCATTATTATCTTTTATGCAATCTTTAATTATTGTTAGATATCTATGCTCATTATGATATCCTAATATTGTACCTTTAGTGTAAAAACTAATCCAAGATTCTGTTTTAAGTTTATCTTCAAGTAAGTTTTTAATTTGTCCATTATATAAATATAATCCATACTTACCAGCCCATACTACTCCAAATTCAGTTTTAACTAAAGCTGATGGCATTTCACATCCAGCTCTTTCTATAGTATTTTCTAAAAACCAGTTTGATGGATTTGCATTAGCAATATTAATTATAAATAGTTTATCTCTTTTATAGGCAAGCAATCTATCAGAAAAACTAGATAATACAGTAAACTCACTTGCGTCGCCCTGTACAACATCTATAAAATTATCTCTTGGGAATGTATCAAATTTATTTATAGGTGTATACATTATCCTATCTCTAAACTGTTTAAGAACATTATCACTCATTTTAGTTCTTATATTTGCTACAAAACATCTTCTATTAGTTACCTCTGCAGTTTTATAACCTTCACCTATACCACTTATTGTAATTTTTTCTTGCTCGTTTGAAAAACCATTTAATATTTCATAAGTTTCTAAATTAATATCTGTACACTCTATAGATTCTGCTTTGGCTTGAGTTGCAGATGAGTTACTAGCCCAATTGGCTGTGTTTTCATCTCTATCAAGACTAAGACTTAAATTAGGTCTAATACCTTTTGTCATGTCTACGTCAACCAATAAAAAGAAAGAATCTTGAGTTCCATCTACTCTAGCATATATTCTTGCACCACTTATTCTAGAATCATAAGCTCCATTTGCGTGTAAAGAAAATTCTAATTTTTTATTAGCACCGCTTGGAGTAAATGTATTATTACTTGTTGGTATAAATAGTAATGATTCCTGATTACCATCATATATATAAGATACAGCTATTTGATATGCAACATTAGTAAAAGAAGATGTACTTAATGCTGAATCACCTATAAATCTTAAATGAAATCCTGTACCGTTACCTGTAGGGTATGCTTCTGATCCACTTGTAGCTAAGAAAGTAGGTGCAGCTAGGTCATTCTTTTTAACATCCCATCCATCAAACACACCATTTGTACTTGTAGTCAATACAGTCTGACCTGGAGTAGATGTAAAATGATCTCTTTTAATATATCCTAACCATACATTTTGAAAACTATCAGCTGCTCCAGGACTAGCTACAGTTTGAGACAAGAAAAATCCAGCATCACTTATCCTTACAGCATTATTAGCATAATAAAATACTGGTTTTAAATTAGAAACAATTCCAACTTCGCCTGCTTCGCTTGATTCAGCAGTTAATAATCCAACATGATCTAATACTATTTTATTTTTTTGTACATTTAAAACTCTAAGATTAGATTTGTTATTAGTAACTTGATCACTCGCACCGTAAACATGTATATAATCTCCTGGTCTTATATTAGCAGCAAGAAAATCATCTCCATCATGAGCTGTACCTGTTATCGTGTCATTAAGATTGGTTGTTAAATTAAAAGCCAACTCATCCGATTGTTCATAACATAAATCCCTAGCACCAGTCATATTTGCATTTCTAAAACTATTATGACTACCATCAGATATAAGATTCCAAGTATCTGTACTTTGATTATATAAACTTATTCCCATAGAAATTGCATCTACAAATACAAGCCAATGATCGCCTTGATCTGTAGCACCAGAAGCGTTCTTACTTCCTGGTGTATCTAAGCCCATAGTATAATCACTTTCAAATGTAAATAAACCATACCCAGCAGTAACGTTTCCTTTTAATGCAGAAGCACCTGTATTTGGGCCAAAATTGGTGCTAGAATCGAAAGTTATTAAGTCACCCTTAGTTGCATCAGTTGTATCAATTAAACCGCCTAGAGTGTTAATTTCGTTTCTACGTTTAAAAGATACGTTATTAGCTTCTGCTAATGCATTTAATGGTATGTCTCTAGGGTCTGTATTATCAATCAGACCTACAGAAAAATCATTTAGATTTAGTATTTGTTTTGGCACGTTTCTTTACTTTTCTTTTTTTCTTTTTACCATAATATTTTCTACGATCAGATATAACATCACTTAACTTCTTCATCCTATAATCTTTCCATTGTAAGATGTTTTGCCATTTATAATTGTTAAGACATTTAAATTAAAATCATTATTAGTAAATATATCTAATATAGCTACGTTATGAGTCCAGTTAGTTTGTCTATTCTTTAAAAATTCTTTTTCCATTTTACACAGGCAGCCCATGGAATAAGCCATTTTTGATCCTGTTAAATGTGTAACTACAGACTTCATACAATCATGAGTATGTCCATATATCACATTTACCCCCAAGTTAAGTACATGACTCCTAGTATGATTAACACCTGAATAATGTCCGCCATGATATGCATATAATTTCGAACCCAAGATTTTAATGTATTTACCATAAGGGTAACTATCGTAACCTCTTTCTTTTATTTTAAAAGCATTTATTGCTTTGTATTTTTTTAAGTAAGGATTTTCTTCTACGAAATTATCAAACCAAAGTTCATGATTTCCCATGGTTAATATTTTTTTATTTACTTTTGCTTTTTTACAAGCCTCATCAATTCTATCTAAACCTTCATTTGCAAGTTCAATTTCTTTCTTGATAGCAGGTAATTGATACTCTAATGGAGGTCTTTTCTTTTTAGCCCATTGCCAATGACTAACACTTTCTCCTTCTACAAAATCACCTAACAATAAAAAAGCTGAAGGCTTTACATATTCTAGAACTTTTAATGCACAGTTCAAAGCTTTTTCATTGTGATACGGAAAATGAATATCAGGAAATATTACTACTGTATCTCTAATTTTCAAACTATATACCTAATGCTCTTCTGTACCAACCATACCAAAAACGTTCTTGGCTAGCATTTCTATATACTATCTTTGCATAATACAGTATAATATAAGAAATCAATCTATCTTTTTCCAATGATTGACATGCTCTTAATGTCATTCTACCTATCCTACCATCAACACCAATTTGTTCACCTTTTCCATTTTTACCATTACATGCTTTCTGTAAAACCTTTACTGCATTACCTTGACCAGCATTAACTACAAAAAGAAAATAAGCTTCTCTTAATTCTTCTGGTAGCTTTTCTGCTTTAGAAGGTACCCAATAATGCTCTCTGTAAATAGAACAAGCATTTTCAACTGTAAGGGTTTTTATATTAACATCGTTATGCGCTCTTTTAGATATTCCATATTTAGTTTCTCCACCTTTATCTGCGCTATCATTAACGTAACCACCTTCATGACGTAAGACTTCTTGTATTATTTCACCAAAAGTAGTTCTCATTACTTTCCCTTTAATAGGCCTTCAATAAGATCTGTTACTATATCTACACACTTTTCAAAGAAGATTTGTTCTTTTTCTTCCGATACAAATGGTATATCAATTTTTTCATTAATCTTTGTGGCTATCATTTCTGCCATTTCTTCAGACCCTAACTTATCCATCATTTGATCTTTAATAGTTTCAGCTTGTAGTTCAGCAGCTTCCATTAACATTTCTTTTAAATTCATTTTAGTTCCTTTGTGATTTTAATTATTAAATATATTAAAGTTGTTATAGAGACAGCAACTTGCAATATCATAGGTATATTTACCCACCAAACTCCTACACCTACTGCTCCATTGATAATAGCTTTGGTCGAATCAATCATTTCTTTTTTTTCTTTTTCTTAGCTTTATTTCTTTTAGAAATTGCTGCTGCTTTTCTTTTTGCATCTGCTTTACTACTAGCTCCCCAGGCTCTTAACGAAAGTAACAACCTAGTGGGTTTTCCATTCTTACGTTCAGGGCCTCTCATTCCACCCATACGAGCTAAAAATGATGCACGTCTAGGATTGTCTCCACTTTTAACAGGGGCTTTTAATTTACCTCCTTTATAAGATGCTCTTCCTTTAGCGTTTAATCCACCCTTAGGATTCTTTCCTGCTTTTCTAGTCCAAGCTGGTGATTTATATTTTTTCCTAGGCACTATGCTTTCCTAACTTTTCTTGCTACTTTTTTAGAATACTTAGCTTTTTGTTTTCCTTTTTTACTGGCTGCTCTTTTCTTTCTATTAGTAGCTGCTTTTTCTGACTTACTAAGACTTTTCCTAACTGACTCAGGTAGATACCTACCTCTCTTTGCTCTTGGTTTTTTCTTGTCGCCTTTACTTACATAATCCCATTTTTGTTTTGACCATTTGCTTAATTTATTACTGCTAGATTTTTTACCTCTATAACCACCACCTGCTTTTTTGTATCTAGCTGTAGCTATTTGAGCTTTACGAGCTGACCATTGTCCAGGTCTCCCACCTTTACTACCAGACTTAACACTTGAAACAATACGTTTCCATAGCTTTGGTTTTGTCTTGGTAGCACTTGCCATTATTTCTTTTTAGAGTGTTTCATTTGAACATTAAAATTAGCCATTAAACTTGCACCTTTATGTTTTTTAAACTTTCCAGTATGCTTCATAAGTTTATATGATTTACCTTTTTTCATCCAATGAAAACCAGTAGGTGCTTTTACTTTTTTAATCATTAGTAAGCTGACTTTTTACGTTTAACAGGTTTACTACCCATTTTTTTCCTACCAGTCATTTTCTTTTTTTTAGATTTCATATTGTTTGTTTTTTTACTAGTGTATCTTTTTCCCATAGCCATATTATTTACCTGACTTTCTTCTTTGTTTTGAGCCTCTACCATTTCCCAACTTAGCTTCTATGTAGTTTAATTGATCAGTTACTTCGTCATTCATTTCTTGAAATTTATCTACCATTACATTCTTGGCATCAATAAGTTTTATTATAATATCATGTAGATCATCAATTTTTTTATTGAGTTCACTTGTCATCCATTTAAACGTCATCCACAATATTCCTGCAGCTAAACCTGCAAATCCTATTTCAGTCCAATTCTCAACCATTATTTTTCATTTTCCTTGTCTAGTGTTTTCTTTAATGCGGTAACAAATGCTTGTTTTCCAAATTCTAATTGCTGCATATTAAAATTCATTGTTTCCATTTTTCTTGAAAGATCTGCAATGTGACTTACCATAATTTTTTGTTCATCATTCATATCGTCTATTACATATTCTTTATCATCTAAATTAAGCATAGCTTTTTTATTTTCTTTTTTAGCCATTTTATTTTCCTTTATTTTTGAATTAAACTAGAATCGCCTAGTATTATTTGTATGTTTTGCATTAAGCTATCTACTTCAAATATAGATTGCATTAATTCTTCATTAAGTTCTTTTTCAGACTTTCCAATATAAAAGTTATCACAAGCCCAAACGAATACAGACATAAAAAGCAGAGTAGCAATAGCAGTATAGATAATTGCAAGATACTTTCTAAAGGTTTCATTCACAATTACACTTGCTTTCTAATTGGGTTA